>Ga0100406_1304804_pt1 | contig 36163 bp, 33 predicted proteins | sample Orb8nscriptome_3_FD_81148 | JGI IMG/M metagenome (GOLD analysis project Ga0100406, IMG submission 81148) | Coral microbial communities from Puerto Morelos, Mexico - Orbicella 8 C C metatranscriptome (Eukaryote Community Metatranscriptome) | ecosystem: Host-associated > Invertebrates > Cnidaria >...
GCTTTCTCCAAATATTCAACAGGCATACGTGCCACCAGTGGTTTGTGACCCTTTCCCCTCATCTAGAACATGTATTCGTATTTGAGACTTTTCCTAAAGCTTATCAATTTCAAGTGCTACAACAACATCCAGGTATTATTTTTGAACTCAAGAGCTTTTAAAATGGGTTGCTGGTGGCAAATATGCACCCAAAGCACTTTCAATACAACCCCAAAATATTTGAGCAGGTTAACAACAATATAGCTCCACTTAGCGACAACAAAACTGTTAACAGAGCAGCTACTCCAACCAAGGCCATCCTGACACAATTTTGTGAAAAATTATAGCAAATGAAACAAAAAAACAAAAAAAGTGCACTTTTCAAACTCTGTAAAGAATTTATCTGAACTATTTATTCGAGATAATTGCACTCAATTTGACCATTTTTTTTTTAATTTTATGGTCAGGAAGTTTGTAAAGACTTTTGGTTGGTGGCCTTGGTTAGGTGTTTGACTGTAAATGTCCCAAACTGTTGTTGGGTTTGTCATTGTACCTTTCTGTCCAGCTTGTGACACTAAGAAGATTGTAAATATATGGGTCTAAAGCCCCTGTTTCAGCACTCCTTTCTACACTCTTGTAAATCTCAGATGAACACAGTGAACATTTTTCAGCACTGCATTCCTTGTCTAAGCCACAGTAGCAAACATTTGGTTGCTCAATCTTTTTAGGAACATACACATCTGTGCTCTTGTGGTAGTGAAAACTTGCAGGGTCATATTGCCTTAACCAAGCAGTTGTAATGAAATCATGTCTAAAAACAAGGTTCCACCTTGTTGACAAGGTTGCATGCTTTGCATACTGGCTGATGCGCACGTGTTTAGCCTCCCTCCCTTGCATAGTATTAATGCCTAACCCTAAGCCAAGTTTCATATACAGGAGGCCTGTGTGATAAGGGATTGCATGACCAATTGTCCAAATTGTTGGTGTTACGGAGTCTAACAGGAGAGAGCAGGCTTTGAATTCTTGCTTGCAAGAGTCTTTGATTTCCTGCAAGACACCCTCAGTTATTGTGACACAGCTAAACCGGCTGATAGCATCTCTTAGCTGAAGGCCAATGAATGCGAGCATGCAAATTTGGAGCTGTTGCTGAGGACTGTCGTCCTCACGCGAAATTGCCTTTAGAATAGACATAAAATTGGGGCAGAACTTTTTTGTCTCTTTCCCTGTGAATCGATAGGAAAGAGATCCCTTCTGTCCTGGGAGCACCACTTTTTTACCTTCTTATACAATCTACTAGCCCCAATTTCTTTCAAAGTGGTAAGATGGGAGGCCAAAGCACTTCCGGGTACATCCCTAACTGGATTAGTACAATTGGGTGCGAGCTTACTTTTGTCATTGGTATGGACAAGCATAAGCTCATGTAATTGCTGACATGCATTATTTGAATTATGCAGAGGCTCGGCAAAAATCTTGTCAACCAGGGGACCCAAAAGGGGAGTAGTTTCTTGCTGGGACTTTAGACTTCTTATATAATCCAACAACTTAGTTCTTTTTGTAGACTCGGCAAGTCTTGTTTGACCCAACTCTTTCCTTTTTGCTTCAACCTTTGTTGCTACCTGAAGCCTTTCTTCATACACCCATGGCTTCCATAGGCATTGTTCAGATTGACCCAAACTGGCATTAAGTATGGACTTGTTGTCATTGTTAACATTGCCAAATGGAGAAAAGTAAAATGCTGAGTTTGCTAGTTCTCCACTAAATGTGGAGGCCCACTTCATGTCAGAGGGGATTAACTCGAAAGTAAACTTAGCTGAAGCTTCGCTAACTGGCAGGTAAAAAGTCTTACCCTCTATGTCACCCACATCTGAAACAAGCTTTCGTGCATAGCGCTGCATCGAGAGGTGAGATTCACTACAATTTGCTCCTGCAAGAATAAAGTTGTCAGTTTCACTTGCAATTTGCTGACCTTCATTGAGGAATGATACAAGCGAAGAAGTGGCTTCATCGTCTTTGCCGAAGGGGGCCCCATCAGCACCTAGAGCTACTCTTAAGAGATACAGTTCAGATCCAAAATGACACTGGGATGGACTGGTCTTATCTAAGCAAACATACATATCAGCAAGCTGCAACAGAAATGGTTGTAGCTCTCTATATGACCCTTCCACAACTTCATCTGCATCTAAATCATAGCAAAAATCTTTGAAATCATTAACATTTCCAACATCAATGCTTTTGACAAAAGTTATCAATTTCTCATAGGGCAAGATCTTTGGCAAGCGAACACTTGACATGAACTTTAAGCTTTCCAGTTTCTTGCCACTTTTGCGAGTATTCATGGAAAGATTGAGCCTAATACTTTTATATTTCTCCTTACTCAACAATTCAGCATCTTTATTAACTTATCACCAACCCCTTGCTGTACAATACTCTTTAGCTTCTAATTTTATTGTCAAAGCTATTCTCAAAAGTTGGAATACTTTCTTTTACTACCTTAGGTAAAACTTTCTTCATTACTTTCTTAGATAAGGAAAAGTATTTTCCCAACTGAAACGGTGTGGCTTCCTTAACTAAAGTCAACCACAAAGCATCCAGTCTTGGACTTTTATTCTTCCTGGTACCATCATGGATCTTATTACAGGCATCGATGGTCTCCCTTGTACGCCTTTGACAAGTCCTTTTTGCAAAAGGAACTGCATATTCTTCGGAGCTGGCTTCTGATATGGAGGTTGGAAACCTTCAACTTTTCAGAAGTTTTCTTTTTCTTACGATGTCAGTCTCGATTACTCTTTTTTTTACTAACTCCACATCATTCTGGATTCTTTCAACCTATGAAAGATTTGCCGGATAGTTAAAATTAATCCACAGTCCTAGATTTTCTACTGTAAGATAAATAGAATAGCAAAATCCTGAAAAGAACTTGAGTCAGAAAATTCATGCATCAATGTATGAGACTGTGCTGAAATTTAAACAATTTGCATCTTGAGAAAAAAACACAAAAGATACTGAATTCAGTAAAGCTGAGGCACATTTTGGATCACAACTTTTGTTGTTTATTTTTACAGTTCCCAATTTAATATCTTCAGTAAAAAATAATAAACACCTATATAAATTAAATCAACACCGTCACCATTTATCAAACAAATGCGCAAAAATCAGTCGTTATTTATCACCATAATACATATGAGCAAATTTACTTTTCCTTGCCTTTCTTTTCAGCTTTTTCAGCTTTGAACTTTCTGTCAAGTAGACTTTGCAGTTTGAAATAAATTCCTCTTTGAGTACTTTCTGCCTACGGGCAAGTTCCCTGATTGGAAACTTTTCCTTTGCTATTGTCTTGGAGCTTCTTGCTCTCTTCCTACCCTTCCTTGGCATTTTCAAAAGCAACGAGCAACGCTCTCTCCCAGTTGTACTAATCCAGTTAGGGATGAACCTGGTTCTGCTTCAACACTGGTCAACAGGGCCAGATTCCAGCTTTCAGCTCGCGCGGTACCAATTTACAGAAGCTGAAAACAATGAATCTACATTCAGCAAACACAATATGCAAATACAATGTCTATCACAGGAACCCATCGTTTTAAAATTTTAAAATAGCCTCTAGAAATGTTGTAATCTCTTTCTTTGCCTCAGTACATCATCCCAAGGGTTATGCCACATTGCACGATGAAAAAGCAAAATTCTGCGCCTTGTACTTACCATATTCTTCTCAAAAACATCGCTACAGAAAGATCCATTTTCACTCTTCCAAAATGGCCTCCACTTTCGTTCACAGACCCCACAGATATCCCACAATTCAAAGAGAACCCTAAAATCTAAATAAATTTGTAAAAATTAAAAATGGCGCCCGGCGCCATCTTGGATATAAAAGCCGCTGCTTGAAATGGCCATATTCCTGAGCCTGTCAGCCTGGCGTGTTGTTGATGTTTTCCTTCGCATAAAATGGTCCAGCAAAATCAACTTCAATGTACATGAAAGGAAGATTGTCGGAGACTCAAATGCTTACTAAGTTAGCAAATGGTTGAGGTTTGGACAGTATCGTATCAAATTGTCTGACTAATGCGACTGGATAAACCCAGTAAAGAATACAAGTGAAGGTTTTAATTTCACAACTGCCTAAGTTGTGTATATAACTGTGATGATCAATCATGTCTTCATATCTTTCTTGGAAGTTCAAATATATGATCTTTCATATATTCACTTGCATTCTTTACCATCTACGGGTATATTACAAGCTTACAACATGGTCAGCTCCCAGTTGGCTTGATATTTCAGTTGGTAGAGCTCTGCACTGACATGACAGAGATCCTGGGCTCAAATCCTCTTTAAGCCTGAAATGTTTTCAGGCTTCAATTTCACAACTGCTTTAGTTGTGTTTATAACTGCGATGATGAAACATGTCTTGATATCTTTCCCTGCAGTTCAAAAATATGATCTTTCATATATTCACTTGTAAAAATATTTTGTTTCCACAACTTAAAATGACACAAAATTAGCACCAAATTAGAAAAGGTGTGATTGATGGCCCCTCATAGGTCAAGAAATTGAGAGGCTACAAGCCTTTGAGCCAGGTCGTCATCGTCATAACTGTCTTTGGCTTGCACTGACTTCCAGTGACCATGCCGTTGAAACACCCTGTCGCTGGCTGAATGTTTGCTGCCATAGTTGTACCTCCTTAATGCAGTGATTGAAAGCTGAACTTGGAAGAGGCTGCCTAGATGGAAAGCTACAGCTGTTAGGTTTGGTAGGGATTTGATCAGCTTCCCCACCTTGACTATTGTCAAGGAATATAGTTATGGGTATAACCTGACTTCAGTTTGAGGATCTTGAAGAATGAAAATTGAAAATTTCTGAAGTTTCCAGTGGCAAATTCCCAAACCAATACAAGGTGTTTGTTATGGAGACAATGCAGAACCTAATGACTTTTATGACTAATGATCGAAGTAATAATTATATCAAACAAGAAAGAGTTTGTTTGACCACATTTCCAATCACAGAGAATAGAGTTGAAAATATGTAGTAGAGAATTTTTGATGAACTTTGAGGTGTTTGGAAATGTGGTCAAACACTGTCTGAGTGTATGATATATCTTTTTAATCAGAACTAAATTAAGGAGAAAATGGAGAATTAATAGCATAAAAATCTATGCTAATGAAGATCAGATAGCCAAATACTGTCATGGTCATGATGTCGTTGTCCAAACTTTATGAATTATTAATGAGTCTGAGACTCTTCTGTCATTCATTTCCTTGCATCTCTTGTAAACTGCAAGGGCTCTTTCTTCATCTAACTACCCAATCAAGTGATGTAAAATTGTGCCTCCCAAAATTGGAGGTGAGGAGCGTAACCCAAAATACAACTTACGTGAACCTGGGCACTCTGTGGCCTCTCGCAATTTGGGTTTTCAAAAAAAAAGAATTGAAGGTAGCAGATGATCAGCTTGAATTCCCACCGTGAAGAAGGCCTTTTCAATATCAGCTGTAAGACCAACTGTTGTTTCTAAAGTTTGCCCTGATGTTGAAAAGGTGTAGGACATAATTTTGGCCAGCCAGTTTTTAGACAATCTTTCAGTGAATGCTCATGTTTACCAGATTTCACTAATCCTTCATATGTAATTTTACTTACTTAGTTTCCCCAATCCTTTTAAAAGCTGCATGATGAGCCAACTTTTCTTTTTTTCCCCTTTTTGTTCCTTTCTTCTTTTTTAACTGGTCCTGAATGATGATGTTGTATTCTGCTAATAACTCTGGGTGGTTGCACAGCTTGTGGTGTAAGGATCTTATTGGAGTGTCGCACAACTGATATTTTTCAGAGGGTAGCTCAAATGCTCTGAAATAAATTTAAATGCTTCCACAGCTGCATTTGGCAGAGTCCATGACAAGCTTTCCAACTTTGAAAGCAGGAAGGCACTTGGAAGCAGTTATTTTTAATTACCTTTCACAAAACCACTCCTGTGACAAACTCTGCTGCTGGTACCTTGCATTTCCCTGAGAGTCTCCAGTTTAAGGTTTGTGAGCAAGATAGTTACTTGCTGCAAAAACAATCTGCTCTGGTCACATGTCAGGTTGTAGTGTTTGTAGATAGTCTGCAGTTGAGTTTCCCACATTGGTATAGCTCCATTTGTGTTTTGCAATATTATCTGCAAATTTGTAGCAAAGTGGTTGATATGATCAGGTGTTACTAGACGGTATTTCACTGGTCTTGGGTCATAGTCAATCCCTGGCAAACCAGCATTTTTAGTTTTTGAAGCATAGTTAGCATCAGATAACATCCAAGGATTTTTGTCTCTTTTATTCCCCGTTCCAAGAACAATCTTGACTTGTGCATGGTAAAGATACCACAGAACCATGATTTTACACATGGTTGGGATGGTAGACAAAACGGACACATGACTGCAATGACCCAAAGAGGAAGTCCTACATGGTTCATAGGAAGCATGAATCACAGCACTGCTGCTAGCAGATAATGCAACAACATGAAGAAGCTCAGTTTTCATTGATGGTCAATTGTGAGCTCTCACTAAATGATGTTTGGCAGTCAACGCGTCCATTATGTCGTGAACAAATACCAAATTGATGTACCTTGTTTCGTGTTTGAACGGTTTATCTGTCACATATCCAAGTCCTTCATAGTTTTCCTTGGTGACATTAACATTCTGGATTGATTTTAGGGCACACTAATGGATGTCTCTGTAGTTGAAGAGATTCAGTATGTTGTGTGAAGGAAACTCTTGTCAGCCTGGTGATGGAATCTCTGCAACTGAGACGGCATTGCAATTTTGTCAAAGCTCACAATCTTCCTTGATGGCCTTTGCAGCAAACCATTTTCCCTCATTGACACCAGGATCTTTAGTCTGTTAATTTCCAGAATTTATGCAATTGGTAACAAGTTTTATAAGTTCATCATGTTTTCTGCTTAATTTTAAACCTCTGATTTGCGTTCAAATTTGGATCCAGGAACACCATCATCTTGGGTAAGAAGAGTCAAAGATCAAAGCGAAGTGCTCACAAGCAACATAGATTCCACTAAATGCTCTCACAGAAATGGCATGTCCAGTAGTTTTTTATTGTTTTTTATTGAGTTATGACATGTTTTCAGTAACAACAAAACAGGAAAGGAAAAACGAAAACAGAGAGAAAAACTGCAAGTAAATACATTGAATGTCTACATAGAGTAAATTAACAGGATATACAAATGTTGTGTAAACATAACTACACATATGCATACACATTACAATTTCTATAGGAAAAAATTAAATGGTAAGGTAATATAATGTTATGGTAGCGTCAATATGAATAGAAAGGGAAAACAAAAATAGTGAGAGTAAAGAAAATGATGATGTGAATACAATATTACTCCTCTTAGGGAAGGATTGCTGCAATAAGCATGATGTTTGGCAACTTCATAAACGCTCTCTCAGTCAAGTTTGTGAGCAAATGTAATGACATGTACACGTTCAGATGTTTATCTAAAATTTGAATGGTTCTTGTGTTTCAGTTTACATACTTAACAAGAATTTTCTTAAGCAAAAGAAAGCAAGTTTCGTTCAGTATTGGGGTCAACAGGTTCAAGACTGACTTTCACTATATTTCTTGTCATAAAGCGCAATGAACTTTGAGAACAGCTGACTTGACATGACACTATCAAATCCCCTCTGACATAAATCATTGTACCATGGCATTAGATTATTGAATAAATCTTGGGTGAACATCATCTTCTCAGGGAACTTTTCAAACTATGCCCAAAATCCTTCCCAAGCGAATTCTGAAGGGCTTCATACATTAGTGTATGAAATTGGATGGCACAGTTGTACCTGCATCCATCAAGAACCACAGAAACATCCTTCTGCAATCACTCCAGACTTAATACAAATGTCCCTTAGGCCAGCATCTTGAAAGTGTTTTCCCAATAACTGTGCAAATTGTGTGAAATGCTCCCTGTCTCTCTTGGTATAGGTGTCGAATTTCAGGGCACAAAATTAACTTTTTCCAGGAGCCATATGGCTCCTAAATACTAATTTCTTTCTTGAAATTGGAGCACACTTTTGTAAAGTCTGTTTTACCAGCTTAACTTTGGTGTGAACTGCACAAGTCACAGAACATCAGATTTGTATCAGCATTAAACGACAGCCAGGGAAACTCTTCTATCCATTCTTAGATTAATTTTTCGCTTTATGCTAGTAATTGCTCCCTTCCTTGGCTTGTTTCTTTACATTATGCGATTCTGTTGGACAGTGACCCATGGAGCGTAGCCTTTGTGCTTCTTTGAATTAGTTGGTTCTCTTTGGAAACCAAATGTTTCTAAACATCCTCTTCTCTTGATGTGTTCAACTGGAGTGAAACTCTTTCTTGCAGTGTTCTCTTTGCCTTTGGAAATGTGTTTGCCGTTTCTCCTGTTGAGTATCAGAGTGCTACATTCCACCCACCAGATCTTGGGTCAAGGTTTCCTTCCCTAGACCACAACAAAGAGAGTGGTTTAGAATAGACTGAAGAAGCATTTCCTGGACTTCCTTCACAGTGCATAAAATCATGAATTCAAGTGTTTCAGTTTGGATATACTTGGCTAAAACACTTTGTAGAGCAGCTATATTCAAAAAAAACCTCTCCATTCCTACTACTTGTTTGCAATTCACGCTTCAGATGAGACTGCCTCTTCTCTACTTTGGGTTGTACTGGTTGTACTGACTGGTGCTGTTGGTAGTTAAGCACACAGAAAACAACCTGTCAGGATAGTGATGATCATTAGCAGAAGAAAATGAGGTAAGTACTGGGTGGTGAATGTAGTAGTCGATGTCCAGTAGACGTTCCAGAGCTATGAGCAAACAAAGAAGACTTTTCTGTTTCTTCACCCACCAAAGCCAACGACATAGCATTACACAAGCAGTCTACATTACCGGTTGTTTTTGTAGCTGTTAGGTATGGTTAGAGTGGTAGATCTTCTGGAATCAATGATGTTGTTGCCATGTCATCTTTTTCAAGTGACTGGTAGACTCCGAATAAACTGCTTCTGATGAGCATATTTATCATCCAGCTTCCCAGCAAATTCTGTCACATCTTTCTTTGAGTTGTTATCCAAAAGTTTAACTAAATTTTTGCGATCACTTTCTAAGCTCATTTTAAATTTAAATGAGCTCAACACAATGACATTGTTGTGACATGGCAGGGTGATACAGTACTACTGAGTGGACACTGGAATGCCCTATACACAACGTGTCTACTCAAAACTTAAGGTGGCATCCAGCGGCTTGTGCAGATTTTTGAAAACTAGCTTGTTGAAAGCGCATTACTGCCATGACTTTTGTTTTAAACAGCTTCAAAAATAGGCAGTCGAGAACTGCATGTGGCTACCTTGGATAAAAATAATTGGCTGAATGAACTGTCCGTTTTGATAGCCTGGCCTTAAAATCATGTCTTACAAATTTGCCTTGGTCATCTGCAGTCTCAGTCTCAACAAAACTCACTTTATGTTTTACTTTAAAAAAAAATGTTCAAAAATGTAAGTCTGGATATGAGCCTAGAGGCCCATAAGGCGAGCGCCCATCTAAGGTTTCTGTATCACGAAGTGACTAGGAGTATTTTTGCTCCTCCTGGATGAGATGCTAGTCCATTGCAGGGTTACCCCCTCTGCATTAAATATGCTGGTATCCATTTATAAACCTGGGGGGAGAGAGAGGCATGGAGAGAATAAATTGTGTTGGCCAAGAACACAACTCAATGGCTCGAACTGCGCGATCTGGAGGTGAGGGCACTAACCATGACGCCACTACGCCTCCAACAGAAATATAATTGCCTAACTAATTTTAGTGAGATGATAATAGGATATAACTGTTTTAAAATGCACAAAGTTGAAAATAGTTTTGTATGTCTGACACTCAGCAATTTTTATTAACTTCAATTGTAACAGTATTTAACAGCTCTGAAATGTCAATTGAGTAACATTGTCTACTATATAATCAATATTGGCAGAAACTGAACAAGCAAAGCAATTATTTCTTGAGCAGACAAAGTTTTCTCTCTAATAGAAATGTTCGGCAGTTGATGCACTTGTCATGAAATTAAATGTCAACTGAATACAATCCACATTAGCAGAATCTGAACAACCAAAGCAATAATTGGGACATCTAACAGAGGTGCTAACCAGTTAAGGCATGTGAGGACTGTAACATTTAATATATTGAATGTCACTGAATTAAATGTCAACTGATATTACAAAGGAAAAACAAAGACAGGCCTGCAGAGACTCCTAATGTGGTTTTTGTGGTTGCGTCACATTATCAAAGCCTTCAAATTATAGTTTTGCTCTTACAAGCATGCCTTTTAGAGATTTACCTCTTGTGGTATGTTGTGACAAAAGGCAATAGAGTCACTGCCGTTTTTTTGTTTTTGCTGTTTAAGAGCCGATTGTCCTGAGTCAAAGATGACCTTTGACAGGGACCTTTCTATATATTTCTTTGGATACCTGTGTGCTTCGAGGCATCATTTGAAGTTTGCAAGGCACTCTTTAAATGTTGTTTTTGAAGAGTATGTTCTAAGCAGTCTTATTGCTTCGCCTTTGATAAAGCCTCTTTTTACCCCTGGAAGGTGGCACAAGGTAAAATGAGTATATTGAAAGGTTTCAGTTGGCTTGTAATGAGTTTTGATGTCCAGGATGGATTTTTCTATGAATCTCACTCCTTTGAACACCACTGTATCAGGGAAAGTTATTTCGTTCTCTAATATTTCAGCCGTGAATTTTATTGTTGGGTGGAATGTGTTAGCTTGTTCAATGAAATGACCCATTTTGTTTCTTTTACAGTCCCAAAGGGAGAAATCATCATCAATGTAATGTTTCCATTCTTTTGGCTTGGTATTGTTTTGTTGAATTAAATTTGTTTTGATCTATCCAGGGTGATGTAGTGAGCTGTGATGTCCAGGATGGATTTTTCTATGAATTTCACTCCTTTGAACACCACTGTATCAGGGAAAGTTATTTCGTTCTCTAATATTTCGGCTGCGAATTTTATTGTTGGGTGAAATGTGTTAGCTTGTTCAATGAAATGATCCATTTCATTTCTTTTACAGTCCCAAAGGGAGAAATCGTCATCAATGTAATGTTTCCATTCTCTGCCATGAATATATTTGCAAGAGACACTGCTGTCTTTGTGCCCATAGCGACACCATGGGTTTGGAGATAATTTTTTCCATTGAACTCAAATGAGTTCTCTGTTAGGATTACACCAAGCATTTCCTTTAGATAGTGTGTGGGGATTGGAAGATCCTTGTTGTGGAACGTCTCATATGCTTTGCATACTATTTCTGTTCCCTACTCTTGTGGTATATTTGTGTATAAGCTGGAAACATCCATTGCTACCAAAATTGTGTCTTGGCCTAGTTTTGTTTTTTCTATAAAATTGATGAAATCAGTTGTATCCTTTATGTAGGATTGTTGTTTTTGTGCAATAGGCTGTAGCAATGTATCCACAAGAGAGGATATTTTTTCATTTGGGCTGTGACAACCTGAGGTGATTGGTCATCCAACCAGAATAGGTTTGTGGATTTTTGTAAGAAAGGAATTCTAGGCAGGTTGGTGGTTTGAGAAAGCAATTTTTTTGTCATGTTATTGATGTGTTTGCCCTGATGCAGTTTGTCAATGATCTGGTTTACCTTTGTTTGTGTGGTTTTCACCATCGGTGCTCCTAGAGGTTTATAGTGCTCTCTGTTCTTGAGTTGCGCTTCAACCTCTTGTATTTTGTTTGATTTATTCATGATGACTGTTGTTGTTCCTTTGTCTGCTTTTTTGAGGTTTATGGCAGAGTTATTCTTAAGCTCTTTTAAAGCTGCCATCTCATTGCAGACATTATTTTTGGGCTTACTGATTCTGATGTCAGCAAGTTGTGTTTTGACACTTTTTTAATAGTTTTCAAGGGTGATGGATTGTTGAGCCGGAGGCATCCAATTTGATTTGACATGAAAAGGATGTGGTTCTTTAACTTGTCCATGAAATATATATTGGGGCACATTCTTCTCGCAAATTGTTCAAAATCCGGCAAGAGTTGTCACCTAATTTCATTTGATTCCCTTTCTTTGACTGCCCGCCTTTTTCCAGAGGTGTTTCTATGGTTTTTGTGCCGTTTGTTTGTAGAAATACCCTTGCTGGTTTTGTGGCCAGCTTTTGTAGAGTCAGAGAACACACTGTGGTAGTGTTTATCCTGTTTATTTGCAGAGTTTTTAAGTTCATGTGAACAAACGATTTCTTTTCAATCTGAAATCTGTTTCTGCGAATCAGCTAAGTTTACATTGTCCTGGTTTACAATGTGGTTCGCCGATTGCATGTCGTTGAAAGGTTGCCTATTTACATGTTTGTTTCTGCGAGCATTAGGTTGTGAAAACGCCCTTAGTTTCTTTCTCTGGCTGTCGAGCTTATGTTTGTGGAAGTGAGTTAAGGCATGTGCTAGGCTTTGTCCAGCATCTAGCTTGATGTCCTTTATTTCTTTTTTAAAGATGTTATCCTGTGCAACATTTGGTTTTGCTGTGTATCGCAAAGATTTCGGACAAGTCCGATTTGTTAGGTGTTCCTCTAATACTTTTATAGAGTTTTCAGTCTTTGCCATTTTGTTCTCCACAGTTATGTGGTCTGTGAATTTTCTTTTTTGACCTTGCTTCGGCAAGTTAGATTTTGGTGGGCTGTTAGGCTTGTTGCTCGTTGGCAGGTGGTTTTCCCTGTGTCCCCTTGGTGGGTTCTGGGTTGGTCTTGGTTGTGATGGTAGACGGCTGTTCTACGAATCATTTTCTTCATCGGTGTTAAGCATTTCTTTGTCATCTTCATTTGGACGGTAGTCTGGCATTTTCGGTGGCGTTATGTAATTATCTGTGTCTAGTCAAATCAAATCAAATCAAATCAAAACTTTATTTATCGAGGGTGACACATAATAGTTTATCAACTAATAAATTTGTGGCCCTCTTAAATGTACTAAAAGTTAAAAATCTACTATAAACAATAATCAAAGATTATCACTAAAATATCACAATCTAAAAATTATTACTTAAAAAAGGAGTAAAAATCTTACTCTTGAGCTGACTTAATTTAAAATGTTTGTACAAAGTGTTCTTAAGGATATTTACAGATGAAGAGGTGCGCAGGTTAAGGGGGAGGTAATTCCAACATTTTATAGTCGTTACAGAAAACGTGCGACCTCCCTCTTTTGCTCTGTTAAATCTTTTCAGTAAAATTAGCGCCCCATGTATTCCTATTGTGCTGGCTGTTATTTAGTTTTAAGGTGGCTCGATAGGCTAAAAATGGTCATTTTGACAACGCAATTCTCAACACTATCTTATAAAATCATGTCAATTCAACTATATCATTGTATTAAGCAGGTCCCAATGATTCATTTGCCATACATTTGGGATGCATTCCTTGCATTCCTGAGGAGCCACACCCATTTTTATAACCACACCCATTTCCGAGGGCCTAGAAGTAGGTGTTTTCTTAAACACAATATCTCTACTCTGCTTTGTGCTGGAAAGTTGAAATTTGCCACACTTTTTTTTATGTTCTCAGAGGTATACAATGACCAATTATTGTAAAGAAATTGTGTTTTGATCATGAATGAGGCCTTCACCCAGAACATACATGAAAATGTGCAATATCGGCTTTGAAAAAATGTTAATAAGTCATAATTGGTCATTGCACAGATCTATTTCTAGCCAACCAAATGTGAAAGTTTCATTGAGTTATCTTAAATAGTTTTTGAGATATTGTGTTTACAGTGACTGAACATGTTTTAAAAAACGGAATCTGAGAAAATAGCATTTAAAGTTGATCATCAGCAATGTTCACTGTGTTCAGTCCTAAAAGGCTCCAGCTTCATATTGAAGTCCTTCAAAAGCCTCTAAATGGTCACTGTAGCCTTTCTTCCAGTTTCTGATTTGTTTTTGTTGTTCCTTGGACTGATCAGAACTCTTTCTGTGAGCATGATGCAATCTGTCATATTCCAGCTTTTTGCAAGCTTGGCTACAGTGAGCCCCTGGCGTAATTCCTAGCTCTTTGAGGACCAATTTGAGGGAGACTGACCCATCTTTGAAGTGAGACACTGCAAGGTGAGCAGCAAGCTCGACTGTGGGTAAGCCAGAGTGAGTTTCCTTTGTAGCGCGTTGTCGCGTTCCTGATGTGGCGAATTGGAGGTGCCGTACATTGGAGTTTGCCAGCGTAATAATGATTCAACAAGATTTATTGAAGAGCTGGCTGAGCCGCTTATACATCACTTACAGTAAAAACTAGAAATGAATAGACAATTGTCGAGTCACAAAAGGAACACGGAAAAACAAGCTAAATGAAAATGAATAAAACTATAAGAAAGGAAAATATAGAAAAAACGGCTTACATCTGATCTAGCACCGGGCGTGGGAACTCCAAAGAAAACAGCTCTAAATAGGCCAAGTTGAACTACGAGCGACTCCTAAACGTGCAACTCCGATAAACTGAAACGTGCTAAGAAATATGATATCTACAATGACGAAGCACCTAGAGCGGCCAGCCAAGAAACGTAAATCAAACATTAACTAAATCAACAAGTGTTGTAATGCAACGGAAGTGTTCAATCATTGCCAAATGAACGCATTTATTGCCTCGTGGTTCTCTGTGCCACCGTGGAGGCAGTGCCGTAAGAGGTCTTGGTCACTGAGGGCTTCAAAAGTTGGATGAATTGCATTGGCAACAGCAGAAGGCAGTGGATGTGTATGTGTGTACTCTGTTGTTTCCTTTGCCAAGTCCCTTTGAAACCCACACCACGAGTTTTCTCTAGGGGGCACAAGTCATGGTCTGGGTGGTCATCACTGGATCTTGTGTGGTGCCATATAGTCATGACAGCATTCTCCATAGATTGGATGTCGTGGGTGTTGTTTTGGATGGCCTTGCCATAATAGACCTGTAGTTGATCTATTTTGTTGTTTGTCAGCCTTCCAATACCCCCGATTGGTTTTCCGTCTTCAAGTCTTACTTGACCCACGTGCTTTTTAGCGAGCAAAGGCGTGACCCCAGACATTTCTGCACATGCCCAACACACTTGAGCTTGGTGACCTCTTTTTCACCATACACAGCTTCATCTACAATTAGCTTGTGGGCTTTGCTGTCCCTGTCTCCCAAAAACTCTGTATAACGCACTGCATAGCTTTGAACCGACCACTGAAATATGGCAAGAAGGCCAGTGGAATCCATTGATGCAGATGACCCAAGGTGATTAGCCTGGCAACGATGTTGGTGGCCTTCCCACCAATCTTCAAACTCCTGTGTACCTTCCTTGTTCCTCCACACTGTGCACTCCTTGCAGTCTTTTGACATTATTTCGATGTCAGTTACTTTGCCAGTGACTGTGGATATGGCAGTGACTATTCCATACAGGGATGAGTAGCCCCTTCTTCTTCAGGTGCCATCACCTGAAATTCCAATATCAAAAACACCATCCTCCTCTGGTTCATAGAAGCTCTTTGCATTTTCAACAGCAGCTCTCATACTTTGCTGGCAAACAGTCTGAGTAGCTTTCCTCACAGCTTCAACAATATCCCTATAGGCATTTTCATTCATGGGAGGAGGCATGTTCATAGTTCCAGCAAATTTGACAAGCCCTTGGTGCCCAACACCAGTGTTCCTGGATGCTAGAACAATTCTTCGATTGACTTTGAATGCCTGCAAAGTCCCAACCCTGGAAGAAGAGTAAAATCTTTTTATGAATCCACACTTTTTCCCGGGGCACTTGACAAATAGCAACGAAGCAAATCCATCTTTCTTTCGCTATCTTCTTCCAGCTTCACGTGGTTCTTCTTACAAATGGGGCAGAGTAACAATTGGAAAATTGAGCCAAGGACTGCCATGTCAACAAAACGAAAACCTTCCATTTCAGCTGAATCCACATCGCTTGCACTACTTTCAGGTTTAGACTCCTTGCTGGAAAGTCCGTGAACCTTTCCTTGCAATGCAAAAGATGATGAAGGTTCAGGCACGCTAACATTTGAGCGCGACGTGTCTGTTTCATCAGAGTCCACTTCATCGCTTCTTTCGACCGATTCCTGATCTGCTGAAGCTTCTTTCGACTCTAATTCCTTTCTCCTTGTATACATGGTCCCAGTGAACTTTCTTGTCTTGCTTCTACCACTTCTAAATTTCTTTTTTGGAGGCATTTCTGAGGATAACTTTTACAAACAAAGCATAAACAACAGCAACCACGTTTTCTACGATTATTCCTTCATCTAGTTTACTTGAAATGTCCTCTAAAGAAGGCTAGACTGCTTCCCAGGCCCCAGGAAGCATTCAAGCTGAAATTTTCACTAAATATCACTGCTTTTTGTTCAAAAAAAAGCTGCGTAAACAACTCTCGTTTCCATGGAAATGGGCCAAACATCCTGAGAAAATGCTCAAAAGCATGCTAGTAGGGCAGTAAAAATGCAGAAAATGGGTTTTTCATGAGGGTACAAAGGATAAACAATCCAAAAATGTAGGTTTCCAGAAATACGATTTTTTCCGATTTTGGGCCTATCGAGCCCCTAAATTGTTTAGGTATAACGGGCAAGTACCCATAATCCTTTTATGAGCTATTGTACATCTTTTCATATCAGTCTCGATGTAATATGGTACCCGTCCTAAGGTATTAAATAGATCTACAGTGCTATGGTGTTGTTGGCCGTCAAGGATAATACAAGCGCAACGTTTTTACAGTCTGAATATCTTACTTATGTTGTTGTGGCTGCAGCAGCTTGTCCATGTTACGCTGCAATATAATATTAATGGCTTAATTAAAGAATCATAATAGAGTATACGCTCTGCTCTTGGAAGATAAGCCTTGATTCTGTTGAGTATACCGATACGCTTCGATATCTTCTTACATAAAGAGTCAATATGAATATCGAAACTGAGTTCTTCATCAAGTTCAAGGCCTAGCAGTTTAACGTTCTCAACCTGCTCTAATGTGCTTCCTTCGAGCTCTATCTCAAGCTTTCGATGTTCATTACTCAAACGTTTCCGTAAGCGCAGTCCATCAATTAGCATTGTCTTCGTCTTGGAACAATTAAGTGGCAGTTGTTAGTTGCCCACTCACTGACATTGGAGACCTCACTGGAGAGTGTGTTCTTAAGTTCTTCAACATTAGCAAAATCGGAAGAAGCGAGGAGGGTGGGTGTCATCGGCAAACATGTCCAAGTGCATGTGGACATGTAAAGGTAAGTCATTGATAAACAGCACAAAAAGTAAGAGACCCAATATGGAACCCTGTGGCACACCTGCTGTGATACTCCTCACAGTCGACGTTTCTCCTTTGAATGATACATATCGAGTTCGATCGCTTAGGTATGACTCGAACCAAAGTAAAGCGTTCCTATCTAGTTTGTAGGCTTCAAGCTTGCTAAGCAAAGTCACATGATCCACCATGTGAAGAGCCTTCTTACAGTCTACTAGAACCGTACCATTAACATGGTTTTTGTCCAGATTGAAGAGCAGAGTATCAACTATATAAGCAAGCACTGTCTCCCTGCTGTACTGCTTTCTAAATCCAGACTGGTTCTTATAGATGAGGTCGTGAACATTTAGATATTCAGACATGGTCATGCACATGACGTTCAATGATTTTAGAGAGCACCGGAAGTACTGAAATGGGCCTATAGTTGGTTATATCATCCATATCACCAGCTTTATGAAGGGCAGTCACTCTGGCTATTTTCCGACAAGGAAACATTCCTGATGAAAGTGATAGGTTGATGAGCTTTGCTATTGAAGGCGCAAGTTCTGTGATGCCTAGGTGCAAGAGAGAACAACTGATGCCATCAATTCCAGTTGCTTTATTAGCTGGAATTTTCAGTAAATATACCTTTACCATGTCAGTTGTAATTGGAGGTATAGTGAATTGCGATTCTGAAGGTAGCCTTTCACCAACAAACTGTTTAAGTTTATCAAGATTACAACCATTAGCGGTCAGGAGGGATTGTTTCACTTTATCTGCAACAATTGTAAAGTGGAGATTGAAATAATCCGAAATTATTGAAATAATCTGAAATTATCTTTTCCTCGGTGACCTTAAGAAATTTGGGGTTGACGCGTTGGTCTGTCTCCACCAAGGGATCTTATTAACTTCGAAATAGATTTAGAGTTCCCTTTGCTATTCTGAAACGAAGCCTCGAAGTAGTTATGCTTTGCTCTTGTAATCATATTGGTGGCCTGATTTCACATGCCGCAATACCTTGCCCATGCATCAGCGGTGTTACATGCCCTAGCTTTTCTCAGAAGAATCTAGTTCCTCTTCACCATTACTGGGATGGAGGTATTGTGTGTTTGAGTCATCGCAAACACACAATCTTCATGATTCTCTTCAGCTGTTGTTTGAAGACAGACCATGTTGCAAGTAGCTTGAGGGAAAGGTAGAGATGTTTTCTTATTTCCATTCCCATTGTAGAGACGGTTTGGCAACCTTTTTATATTCTGATTTTTGCGGTTTAGGATCGAGTTTGCATTGCTCCTATTGGCCCATTATGAAAGGTATATAAGCCATTCGCGTGTCAGCAAATTAAATGTCAAGTGATATTAACAATACCTAGTGCATGATCAATATTTAGAGAAACTGAACTACCAAAGTGGAAGTTTCTTGAACATACCACTGTCTCTGTGTAATAGAGGACTTTGCCTGTTGATGCACTTGAGAACAGTAACATTGAACGTCATTAAATTAAATGTAAACTGAATAACTATTTAGTATATGATCACTATTAACAGAAACTCCACAACCAAAGTAATAATTTCTTGAGTGGACCAATGTCTCTTTCTAGTAGAGGTGTTCACCAGTTGATGCACATGTAACATGTTTAATGTCACTGAATTAAATGTCAACCACTGTCAACTTGTTAAGAATGTCTAGTACAAGTTCATTTTGCTGTCAGAAACTGCGATATTAGTCGTTGTGACTTGCTATACTATCATTTGCTGTGGGCCTGCAGTCAACAGCAATTTCTTGAGCTCATCAATTTGGATATCTGATTGAGCCGTTTGCTTGGTTATGGACTTCAGGAAGCTCTGAAGTGCATCACGGAAGCATGTGAAGCTTGAAATGGAGCCTTTTCCAGGCATTCAGTTGGGGTGCAGTGCAAAAACAGCGCACAATAAAATAAGAAAAGGGCGGCTAGAGGAAGTGAAAGAATGCTTGTGGGCAAACTTAACAAAAGCTCCTTCCGCCTACTTATAGACCACCTACAGGGACCTGTAACATGACTGCCAGCTTGTGGTTTTCAGTTGTCAACCTAGTATTTTAAAACCTGTTCACAGAATATTTCAAACTTTGTCCCTTGAAAGCCAATACTTAGAGACTTTAAAACATATCTTGCAATAGAAATGAGCCTAAACAAAGTGTAATCACCACATGGCAAATCACAGAGGTGTCAAACTGCAAAGCAAAAGGTTGAGATTCCAAAAACAGAATGGCAAATGTACAGATGTCACAAACCGTATTCACACAAGCTCGCACTTTCCAGTTCTTTATGGCCTCTTCGTCAATACCTACTGCCGTTGCTGCAACTCTGATTTTGTTCAACAGTTCAGCTTGATCTCTCATTATGGCCTCGAGAGCTAGACAAACAACAGTGATCATGGAGACAGTGCAGTCTGTTCCATACATCGAAAACATTATTTGTGGAGAGAGTTGAAAGATTAAACTTAACAAATGCTTTGTAAGGGGAACTTGTCTGGCAGATATAATGTAGGACTGTGATAGAGTCACTCCAGAAGGTTATCTTCTCTACCTTTGTGGCCATTTCTTCTACCAGTGTTTCAGTTAATTGCACAGCAACTAGAGCTCCCATGAGTTCCAGTCGGCAGAGAGACTGTGACTTTCAAGGGGCAACACGGCCTTTTCCCGTAATAGAGCACATTCTAAACACTTGTCTCAGGTACACACGCGCCATAAGCATCCTGGCTAGCGTCACAAAATACATGAAGCGTAGTCTATCGGATAGGTTTTTGTCCTTGAAGTAGGGCTCTTGGGATTCTCACTTGGTCAAGCTTTTCTGCTTCCTTGCACCATTCACGCCACTCTTGAAGATCAGCTTCTTTTAACTCGTCATCCCAGCCATACTTCATACAATTCAGATTCTGAAGGATTATCCTACTGATTGAGAATGGGTGGAGGAGTCCTCACGGATCCGAAACAGAGAATGCTTGACTCAAGATCTTCCGCTTTGTCGTGCCTGGATTACCATTCAGTCTGGTAAACTGGAGTATGTCCTCCTGGGAATCCCAAATGACGCCCAAAGTTCTGTCTCTTTGCAACTTACCTTCACTCAGCTCGAGGAATCGCAGAGATCTATCTTGCTCTGGAATGGTTGCCAAGATGTCTGGATCATTTGTCAGCCATTTGTGTAGGCAGAAACCTCCATGGCGCAGCAACTCACTCATCTGCTTCCGCATTTCAATAGCTTCCTTGTGAGAATCTGTTGATGGTAGGCCATCATCCATGTAAAGATGCTTGTAGACTGCTTTCACACCCAGAGGTAAATCTTCCCCATTCTTGTCAGCATTTTGCCTCATAGTGTAGTTTGCTCTGGATGGCACAGACACTTCTCCAAACACTGTTCTCTCAAACTGATACATGCTCGGTTCTTCATCCGGAGAGTCTCTCCATAAGAATCTTATTGCTGGCTTATCACAATCAGTGAGATGAAGTATATGGTACATTTCTTTCACATCAGCAGCCATTACAATTCTTCCTTTGCAAAACCTGAGGAAAACAAACAGACGAGAGAAGATCTGGTCCTGTGTAGATCTTATCGTTCAAACTTTGTCCCATGAATTTCACGGAGGCATTGTGTACTCTTCTGAGACAATCAGGTTTCTTCAAGTTGATGACAAATCTGTGTTGTAAGTACCAAGTCACTTTGCTATCACATTGTACTTCCTCTTCACTCAATTTCTTCACGTTGCCCTTCTCAATGTCATCCTGGATTGACTTTGCATATCTCTTTCTGGTCGCGGGGCAGTTCTCAAACTTCTTCTCCAGGGATTGCAGTCTCCTGTTTGCCATTTTGTAATCGTTGGGCGGAGAGGGTTCCTCTTCTTTCCAAAGAAGGCCTGACGCATGTGTCTTCACTCACACTCTTAAAGGAGAACGGAAGGCTACAGGGTATAATTTTGGAAATGATCTGAAATTGTAGAAAGAACGTAAATTACAAAGAATCAATTGAGAAAAGTTCATATTTCAGTGCAAATCAAATAGAAAACTAAGAGAATTTGCCAGAATTGAACATCCACCATTTTTTTAGCATTCTCTTCCAGTTACTTCCAAATAAGGATTACCGGATTTCAATGGAGAGAATACAGCTAACAGCCAGAATGAACTTGCAAGGAGGGGAAATACCTCTTGGTGTAATTGCGAGCATCGTGAAAACTAGGAAAATCAGCAGGAGAGAGTGTGTTTGCTGCGAAGAGATCAACGAAGCCATGATGAAAGTATCAGGTGAAATACTGTTGATTAGAAGGGTAACAAACTTTATGAAACGATTCATTCATTGTTTTGATTTAGTCCTTTTTTTTCGCTTATGAAAAACCAGCCATTTGTTTTCCATTTGGCATTGCTGCTTTTTTATTATATGGCTTAGATTTAGAGGACAATCCCCCTATTCGCTGTATAAGTCATCATCCTGATTTTGAAACTGTATGTTTGTGAACAGGGCTTGAAATTAAAAAAATCGTAATGTCGCCTTTTGGCGACCAACTTGAGAAATTTAGTCGCCAGTTTGTATAATCAAAAGAATATTAATTTTGGGGCTGGTTGAAAGTGTTTAAGCTTGTTTAACTTCATCATCCGGTTTCTGGTCGTGTGGAACTCACTCGCACAAGTAATTATGAAAATACGAGAACAAAAAACTAACATAGTTATACAAAACAATCTTACCCAAACTTAATAAGTAAATAAGAGTTTCTAGCCGCTATCTTTGTAGCTTATGGGAGCCAAACACGACTGTATGGAGATAGCATGTACGAAGGAATCAACATGGCTGATTCCATTCATTACTAGATCTCCTCTTTGTAAGGAAACCGCTTGCCACTGAAACAAAGGCGTAGTAAATGACGCAGATCTTTTATGGTGTGATCCATCAGATTTGTGATTGAACGTTAGTTTCAGATCAAGATTTCACAGAAAGAACTTGCATGTAATATGGATTTGATGGGCTTCAAGCTGTCATCAGAGATAAAAATGTCAGGATAAAGGACGTTAAATTGAGTAAGTTAAATCTCATTTGATTGGGTTTTCTTGGAGTTCTTGTAGGAAATCTTTTACAGACTTCAGTAAAAGCTACTAAAGGAAACGAATGGCAGTGGAAGTCAAATACAGCTTAGAGGAAGAGCTTGATAATGGACCGAAGACTTTTAAGAAAAAGAGCTTTAATGTCAAGTCTTGTAGTAGTCAAGTATGGATTTTGGAATAAATGTGCAGTACAGGACAGCACTGTAGAATACACAAGAAATCTTCACAAACGTTATCAATTTTTACTATCAATGTACGAACGACTCGGAAAAGTCTCAATGCCATGTACTTGGTGATGCACATGTAACTCACATGAGCTGGTTATCTTACTGAAAATCATATGATATGATAAATAGAACTCTTCTCTTTTTCATGCAAGTAATCAACAAAATCTTTCTTATACCTATACATAGTTAACTCGCTAAGTTACAAATTGAAGAGTTCATAATAAATATACATGTAACTTCTAAACGGTAACAATTTTATATTACACGGTTCAGAACTGCAGTTATATTATTTTGAATGTGAATATTATTTGATGCGATTGCCTGATTCAACGCAATCGGTTACCTCGTTTGAAAACAGCTAACGGACTTATCAATGGGACGAATAGCAAAAATGACATACTTGATTTGATTTGATTATTCTAAAATTATGTGTGAACTTGAATTCTCCTGATTTAAGCGAACATGTAATTATTTCTAAGATAAAGCTTCCTAGTACACCTGACCAGCTGACTAGGTCGACGGCTGTTTTGATCTCTGATTGCAGACTTTCAGGCAAGCCATCCCCACGCTTTACTGTGCCTTCCAATGAGCCTGTCAAAGTTATGCCCTGAAAGCCACTTGCACTCTTGACATTTTTCAGGAATGCAGGCAAATGTCCATCAGGGATGGGATGACTCTTCAGACATTCAGCTCTTGCCATCGCTTCTTTAACAAGTGAAACCGACACGGGCAGGATGAGATCGTTACACTGCATTTGAAGACTCAGCTTGCTAAGAATAGAGAATAAACCAGCCAGAAAATGGCAAAATGCTGTGAAGTGGACATCTCTCATTTTGCCGGCAACAAATTTTGCCCGTCCTTGGATGTCCGCGTTCTTTGAAGAGATGCTCAGATGTTCCGTGTGGAATAATACCGCAGCATATTGTCTGGCTTCGTCACAAGGAATCTTTGGGGGAACGACCCACAAACACATTCAACGCACGGGTGACATGTGGTAACCAACGGATTCCAATAACCTGGGAAGGTTTTAGGATATTTACATCGAGCTCTTCTGTAATGGATTTGAGGGTGCGTACAGATTTCGGGCTGTAATGGTAGGTCTTCCAAATGAGATGAAGGACATTGTAAACGCACTCGACTGACTTGCATTTTTTCTGCAAATCTTGGAGTGCAAGCTCCAGCCTATGTGGAAGGCAGTGAAAGCCCAGGATGTGTGGGACTTCTTTCTTTAAGAGAGCTGCCACTCCTCCCTTCTTTTCCAGATTGACGGCAGCGCCATCAGCCCCAAACCTGACTGCCTTGGTTTTCCAGTTGCCAAGACCAGCATCTTGAAATACTGAATTGATGACATTTTGAATTCCTAATAGAAAAACATGAAAGGATATTGTTAATTGCCGCTTACAAGTCACGGTTCCCAGCTATAAGCCCGAAAAGCAGCCTTGGAGGTGAATAGAAAACTATAGTACATATATATTAAAAAAACTGAATTACTTCTCTATAATAAGATTTTGACTTTTTAACATTCAAAGCAGAACGCAAAAACAAACAAAAGGTAGAATTCTTAGAATGTTACTTTCGAAAAGAATTTTTGTATTTGTAATAGTTTTCAGCTTGTTCAGTGAAGGATATAAAAGCGACCTATCTATTTGCAACATACGCATATAGCCAATACATTTGCCCGTCGGAATTTTTAATTGTTTTTTAGCTCAAAAACAGTAAAAATTCCAACAGGAAAAATGGACTAAATACGCCCCTTATTTGGATTTTTAAAAGTAATTATTCTTGCCTAATTACCTTCTGCAGTGACATGTTCAACCACTTTGTGCCTGACTAAGCGGTTTATTGGCTTGCCATCACGAATAAAACGAGTGTATACGGTCTCATTTTCTAAGCCCCCAGCATCAGTCGCGCCGTCTGCCATCACACTGATGTAATTCGTCCTTGTGACTTCATCTGTGAGCTGGTCTTTGTACACATTACCAATTACCAACACCATTTTGGCACATGACTTGTCATTAGCATAGGTCATGTTTATTTCGAGGCCGTTCTTCTTTTGGAGGGACAAGAGACCTTCGTATTTGCTAAAGGGCAACTCCTCTTTTGCAACAAAGTATACTGTATTCATCTTTATCGTCATCTCTTTTCGATCTCTTTCCTCTTGGTCTTTCTGCCCCTTGGAAAAACTTCTGGCTATTGAAGACTGCTACGGGGTTCTGCTTGGCTTGCAGGGCTGTCAGCTCTCAAATGGCCATTGCTTGACCCATGAATTTGAGTGGTTTCCTTTTTAAAGGAATTCGAGCCAGAAATAAACTGTGATTTCCCTGCTACCCCTGGTACTTGAATACAAATACTGCAGGTCATGCAGTTGTTTTCTTCCGAAAACATCAGCCACAGGAATTCTTGTTTCCACTTTGAAAGGAATTTTCTTTTCTGGCCCACATTTGGTGCTGATGGTTCCGGTTGTTTCTTGGCCTTACTAGAGTCCCCCAGTCCAGCCATTTCCACAGTTCTTTTTTGAACTGGTTTGCTGGGTGGTGTTTCACAGGTGGTGGTCAACTTCTTTTCAAATGAAAACAGTGTCGGCTGTTATTTTGGTTTCACAGTGATCACGTTTTTCGAAGATTTGCCATGCTTTTCTTTGTCTTTGTCATTGGCTTTCCACTTATTTATGATTGGAACTAAGTGATTGGGCTCATACTAAGTTCCAGGGCGATTGTCAAAACCTCCTGCTCTTGACCATAGAGTGTTTACTTGGCCCGGTGGTATTTCTGATTCAGGCGACAATCTTGGAATCACAATTCTATGCAACAACTTTTGATAGCGAAAATTAACATTGGGGTAAACAATAAAGTGGTCGTGATATTACAGAGGCTAAGTGCTAAGAGATTCAAGAAAGATAACCATTCCCCAACAGTACATGTAGACAACGCTTGAACTTTCACTGCCTCGCACTTGTCCTGAGTTTCTGAAAACTTCTTTTCTGCTTGACATTTAAGTGCGATTGAAAACAGTGTTTCCACGGAGATGTCGGTATCGCCGGACGTTTCGCAAAAGACTGGATGCTCGGGATAATATTTTGAACTAAAAAACGATTCGCCAGCTACAAGAAGTCTCAGCAACAATGCCAGTGACTCATCCCCACAAAGAGCAATGGACGTTGCATTGTACAGACAATCACCATTATCACTGGCTTTGACAGCAACTGTTTCTTTGCTGATGCAAAAACATCCTCTGGAAGCTGTCCCGTTATGATATCGGGAACAAGCAAATTTAATTCTTTAAAAGCCTCCTGCTTGATGATAAGCAGCCCTTTGGCATCCTCTTCATTACTACAGAGAGAAGTTTGGAAATATTTTAAATTTTAAATCTTCCTGGCTTGCTAATGTGTTATGCATGATGATTTACATTGTCTCGCACGTGTTCTCTCGGAAACCGGCGGAAACCATGTGGATATGTGAAAATCAAACACTTCGTTCCAGTGGTCTTTTTGCAAAATTCTGCGCCCGCGGTACGAAGGGAATAGCTGTAATGGCGTTGAAAATATTGCGGACAGAAGTTGGTAGTTCGCTTTGTTTATGCGATTTGGCCTGTTTTTTTACAACGAATGCAAAGCAGGATGAGACAAAATGTTTGTTTTACCTTTAATCTTCTAATTTAAATCTAAATCATAGAAAAATCTGGGCGTCACATTGGCGACTAAACCAGAATTTTTAGTCGCCAAAGAGAAAATGTTAGTCGCATTGGCGACTGTATCGGTTGCAATTTCGAGCCCCGGTGAAGAGAAGTGTTGGAGACGGCCATTGTTGGTTTGAGTCAGGCGTGTGGCATACAAGCGCCATGGGAACTTGCTATTGTGTACGTACCACATCTATAACATTGTAAATCGTTTTGCTCTTTTGCTGGGATAATGTAGAGTAGATCAATTAGCCACAGGCACCCTGTATGTCACAAATTCTGTAAAGGATGTTAAAATGTTTAAAGTGCCACTAACCCCCCAAATTTTTTTCCTTAAATAAAATCTACTAGTTTTCCTGATTACTTTGGTGAAAAAATTATCTCGATTGATAAAATCCCTACGTTTCTACAGGTGTTTAAACATGTAATTTCTATGTTCACGGCCGTGCAAAGTGGGATCTGGGTCGGGCTACTAATGATGTCACTTCGGGAACTGGGCTAAAACACTCAAGAGACTTTTGACTGAGCTTCGAGGGCAGTCAAAACATTTTCGGGTTATTTGTGATTCATATTTTATCAAAACTGGACAACAACTTTAGGTGAAAGAACTGTATCATCTAGCATTACAATTCAGAGTCTAGCTACGATTTGGAAGGCTGTGAAGTACATATTTTTCCATTTTGAAGTGCGGGTTGCCAGTTGAGATAACCGCATTGTATAATTATATATAGGCCGAGATCGACAATTTGCCAGTCCATTTGGGTTATAAAGGTACAAACAATGACTGAAGAGTTAGCTTACAGCTCTTAAAGAGTTATAAAGATGTCAATGAACACAAAGAGTTGGTAATTTGACTTTACGGAACATGCAAATTTCGGAGTGATAAAACACTTACATTCAAATAGTAATTTCCCCCGAAATGCAAGTTAAACTGCGATGCAGTTGTACTCCACTCCTGCCTACTTCTCCAGATCAATGATTGAAAATAGTTTTAACATAAGTGATAGGCAGAGATGTCGGCAAACAATATTAGAAGGTGAGGTAACTTTTCACTTCGTTATTGTCGACCGACTGTAGTAGATGCATATTCAATTACTGTGTACGAACACGAGCTACGCAAATTTGCATATTCCGTACTAGTGAAATCATGGAAAATCCTTCAACAAGATCTTGAAAAGAGGTTCAGTATACTTTCAGTTAAATGAATACATTTCTACTTCACTGTTATTTTGAATGAAATGTCCATTTTACGCACGCTAATAACCTGGGAGTCCTCGACTTATTTGTTTTCGTTTCGGTTGACTGACAAGCGCATTCTTCTTTCAGCACAACAATCTCCGTCAGTAGCTATAGGGCCCAATCTTAATCGTTTGTTTCACTTTCCTCATATATTTATAAATGCTTGATCCATTCTAAGTTTGTAATTTAGATGTATTTCATTCCTCAAAGACAAAACTCAGAGAGCAAAACAAACTGAGAAACACGGCCAGACTACAGGCGACCTCTGGCGTGCGTGTGTTTTTATTAAAATCCACAAATACATAGCTAGTTCACCAGTTCGAAGCCTCAACAATCTTCTTCGCATCGTTGTAGAACGTAGGTTTAGTTTACTATTCATTTAGACAAGTCTCTATTTCAAAAGGCGATTTGTTTAATTTACCATGTAATTTCGTCACCTATAGTTTCGCCTGGGACTCGTGTCGAAAGATCGTTTGCGCTCAAAATATGGCTTCCAGCTTATCCCAAATTTGTGTCTTATGCAGTAGCTTGACAATTTCAAGATCCCCACTAGAGATAGAGAAGAATATACAGGCCGTGAAAATCTCTAGGTTTTTATAGTAGTGGCGAACCTGAGATCGGAGAAATCCTCAATGGTTCCCCGGCTTTAGCTTCGCACAGATCAGCCCACTGCTTTGGTCTTTTTCTTGTTTTGGTAGTTTCATTGAGGTAGAGGTATTGAATGAAGAGGCTAGTCTATTCTATGCATCCTGTATTGCTACACCCTCCAACAACAGATTGTCCTTGCATTCTGTAACGATTTTGACACACACTATTGCATGTTCACATACATTCTTCTTAGAAACAAAATATTGTTATTCCCGAAGTGACGTCAAAAGCCAACTCGTCCCATTCTCCGCTATTCCTTGGTCGTGAACATGGAAAAGGGCAAATTTACAAACTTAAAAAATTCATAGAAAATCAATGAAAATAGCTAAAATGATAATTTTTTCACAGTGGTGATCAGGAGAAAAAGGAAATTTATATTAGCAAAAAAAATTTTGGGGGTTAGTGGCACTTTAATTCTCATTATGATATAAAATTCTGTCTGAGGTACTTGATTAGCCCTATCAATATTGCAACACAATTTTGAAAGATATAAGTAGCCAAACTACATGAATCTTTTTAGTAACTTTAGACTTAGTGAAAGAATTATTCGTTCATTGAACTTAGTCGACTTCATTTTACACACACAGCCATTGCCTAAATTTCTTGTAGGTTCTGCGAAATGAAATTAATAAACTATTGTAGTCAACGTCCAACACGCTACTTGGCTTTTAACCGTTAAGACAAAATGTACAATTTAACGAGTGCGAACAGAAGCGATGAAAATGGAGCGGTTGCAACAAACAAAATAAATTACAAGTTATAGACGAATACAATAAAAGAAACAGAAATAACGAGCCGAACGTAGGCGATACTTACAAACGTTGTATGACTAGGAAGCTAAGGTACACGTAAAAAAAGGAAAACGGCAGGGCGGTAAACGAGACGAGATGACGGTAGCGTCGCGAAGAAAATACACAAATAAACTAGAAAGACGCATACAAAAGGGGACTGAAACAAAGCAAAATTATGCGAAAAAACCTAACAGAACATCGATAACATGAAAGCGAGATAAACGAAAAGAATGCGATGATCACGAAAGAATGCACGCACAAACGGAAAAAATAACAATTAAATGCGGCTGCAACATCTGGCTCCTCTAAGAGTTTACTAAAACTCTTAAGTTCTCAGTTTTAATGTTAAAGTTCATAACACAGTTCTCTACTCCTTATGGCTCCTCTGGCTGGGATTTACCCTGGTGTTGATTCTTCATTCTCCAGTATCAGCATGAGTTTGTCGATTGGGCGATCTAGGGTTGTTGTTGCCGTGGTAACTCTGACCGATATGACCTGTCCATTTGAATCCGGGTGTACATCGACAACTCGGGCCATGCTCCAGTCGTTTCTTGAGGCTTGATCATCTACGATCAGTACCAGGTCTCCCTTTTCGAAGTTTCTTCGGGGGTGGTTCCATTTTACTCTCTTTTGTAAATTTTGGACGTACTCTTTTCTCCATCTCGACCAAAAGACATTGGAAAGATACTGCACACGTTTCCATCTTTTGCGGAGGTACAAGTCAGCTTTCTGAAAGTTTCCTGGTGGAGGCATGACAACCCTTGACTTCATAGTCAGTATGTGATTTGGTGTGAGTGGATCCAGATCCTCGGGATCGCTTGACAGGACAGTGAGCGGGCGACTGTTAATGATGCATTCTACCTCGGTTAACAGGGTTCTAAAGGACTCATCGTCGAGGGTGTGGCCGTGTTCTCGCATCAATGCAGACAAAATTGATCTGACAGATCGTATCTGGCGCTCCCAAACGCCACCCATGTGGGATGCTGCTGGAGGATTCTGTTTCCATTGGATAAACCAGTCAGCATTGAAGTGTCTGCAAAGATTCCTTTGGATTGCGCTGTGGTCCAGCTCGTCTAGAGCTTTCTTTAGTTCTCTCTCTGCTCCTACGATGTTGGTGCCTTGGTCTGATCTGATCTCACATACAGGCCCTCTCCTTGCTATGAATCGTCGAAGGGCGTTAATGAAGGAATCCGTTTCCAATGAGTCGGCCGTTTCAATGTGCACAGCTCGGCTAGCTAGGCAGGTAAATAGTACTCCATAGCGTTTAACATCTCTCCGTCCTTGCTTGATGTAGATGGGACCAAAGTAATCAACACCACTATATGTGAAGGGAGGGGAGGGTGTTATTCGCTCCTTAGGAAGGTCAGCCATCTTTTGTTCACCTGTCGTTCCACGAAGACGACGACAAACCACGCACTTGGAGATGAAATGTCTCACAACAGAATTGGCGTTAAGTATCCAATATTGACTTCTTAGTTCGCTCAGCGTAATGCCCCTGCCAGCATGGGCGACCTTCATATGGGCGTCGCGAATTATGAGATCCACGATGAAACTCTTCTCCGGCAGGATCACAGGACGCTTAAAGCCTTCTGAAAACTCTTCTGACTTGCTTAGTCTTCCGCCAACACGTATGAGTCCATCCCGGTCCAGGAAAGGATCAAGGCGATACAACGTGCTAGATTTCTTGATTTCAGACTTTATTGCCTTTGCAAATTGGCGGTCACTCTCACAATCTACTCGTCGAACTTTCTGCAGAGCTTCTATTTCTTTGGGAAATGCACCGCTTTGTACCAATTTCAGAATGGTCTTCTCCGCTCTGTCTAATTCTTCTACTCTTAAGGGCTTGCGTTTCACGTTTGCTGTACGTCTCACTTTGTCAGCTCCATCCTTGGGAAGCAATGCCCTCTCATCGGAGTTAGGTTTTAGACGGAGTATCCAGGCAATGGATTTTTCATACAGTGCCACTCGGAAAAGCGTGTGAGCCTCTTCAAAAGGTCTGCGTTCTCTTCAACATCCATGCTGTTCACAAGAACCTTCTTAACCTCAGGATCATTGTAGGAAACGTCGTCCAAGTCACCAGGAAGTTGAGGCCATTTGCTCTCAGGTAGCCATAGGAAATTTGGACCTGTAATGCAACGATGCTGTTTGGATGACTCGTGGCCTTTCAAACCACGTAACGAGTCATCAGCCGGACTAATGTCGGTCCCAACGTACCTCCACTGGTTAGGATTTGTTGCATTTCTTATTGTTTGCACGCGATTCGCCACAAACACGTGGAAACGCTTCTTGTCATTTCGGATGTACTTCAAAACAGTTGTACTGTCTGTCCAATAAGTCTTACTCTCAGCAGGTGCGTCTAACTCTCTAGCAATCATCTCTCCCACTCTAACTGAAACTGTGGCTGCCGTAAGCTCGAGGCATGGAATCGTCATGGTCTTAACGGGAGCTACGCGGGCTTTCCCCATAAGAAACGCACAATGGATGTCTCCTTTCTCAATCTCGATTCTGAGGTATGTCACTTGACCGTAACCCGTTGAGCTAGCATCAGAGAAGTTGTGGATTTGTCTGGAGACGACTGTACCAAAGTTTGCAGGTTTGAGACATCGCTCCATAGAGAAACGTTCCAGGGCAGGCGACTGGCTTTTCCAATTCTCCCAACGTACACGGTACTCTTCGCCAATGTCTTCATCCCAGCTTAACTTGGTACGACACAGATCCTGCAGTATTGACTTTCCGACCAACAGAAAGGGTGCTGCTATTCCCAGAGGGCCGTAAATGGAAGATATCGTAGACAATATTCCTCTTTGGGTTAGTGGCTGGTCTTTAAGGACGATTCTGAAACCAAACATATCCGACTTGATTGCCAACTGTACGCTGAGAGCCCTCTCAAACAGAAGTTCACCACTGCCTAGCTCTAATGTTCTCACGTCTTGGGCACGAGCTTCGTCTGGGACACTTTCTAGTACGGGTCTACTGTTGCTAACGAACTTGGCCAGATTGAAACCTCCATGTGCACAGGCATGGCGAACACCACGTATTCTTTGAATAGCGGACTCCTCTGTATCTTCTGGGCGAAGGCAGTCGTCAACATAGAAATTCTTCCTCAACAGGTTAGCGGTTTCTGGACCAACGGCCTCCTCGGCGTCATCAGCTGCTTTTCGTAGCGCAAAGTTTGAACAACTCGGCGAGGAAACCGCACCAAATAAATGGACATTCATCTGATACTCCTCAAGATTCTGCGTTAAATCTCCATCAGGCCACCATAGGAAGCGTAAGAAGTCTCACTGGCCTTCTGGTGCCCGGACTTGATGGAACATGGCATCAATATCACTCATGAAGGCGACTGGTCCTTGGCGGAATCTTGTCAGAACACCCACAAGTCGATTCGTCAGGTCAGGCCCCTGCAACAATTGGTTGTTTAGCGATGTTCCTCTGAACCTGGCACTACAGTCGAATATGACCCTGATCTTGTTGGGCTTCTTAGCGTGGTAGACACCATGGTGGGGTATGTACCAAAGTTGGCCTGTCTTAGCAAATAGACGATCTGACGGCACCTTCCTAGCAAATCTCTTGGCAATAATACTGTTCATGAAATTGACATAGTCCTTGTAAAATGTCTCATTATTGATAAACTTCTTTCTTAACCAGTGTGCTCTTTGAAGGACCTGCTCCTTGTTCTCAGGAAAGTGTACATCGTCACGGAATGGAAGGGGAATCTCGTAATGACTATCTTCTGTATGCCGAATACCCTGGGTAACTATCTTGAGAAACTTCTTGTCTTCTTGTGAGTGTCCTTGTTCCTTATCATCAGTTCGCTCGCTGAAGTCTAGCTCAAACATCTTGTTCAGCACTTGTGGAGCAACGATTTCTCTGACTTTGTTCTCTACCATGAAGTGGTGATCGAGGTGTCTACCAGAACAGACTTCCATTGCAGCAATAGCAATTTACACTAGGATGCTCTTCATAGCACATGTATAAGGGCCCAACTATTACCCATCCAGCAAACGTTTTAATTGCAAATGGACCACCATCTTCGCTTGCTAATACATCCATTGGCTCGAGAGCTTTCGGACAATTAGAGCCAATCAGAAGACCGATCTTGGCATTAGGTAACTGGTGGCAGATCTGCTTCTATGCCTTTAAGATGTTTCCATCGATGAGCAAGTTCAGGCGTAGGGATGTTATTGCAGGTAGAAAGGTCCTTTTTGGTGAAGATCTTCGGTAATTGCACGGTATTGTCACCCTTTAAATCTGAAACGACCAATCCGTTCAAAACCTTGGCGTCATGTAATTTGGTGCCGTTGACGGTCTTCACCATCAGCTGTGTATCGGTGCCCTTTACACCCAAACTGGATGCGATATCTTCTAGAACAAGGGAACTGGTGCTGCAAGCATCAAGTATGGCGTAAGTGAGGACTTCACTTCCTGCAGATCTCAACCTGACAGGAACGATGGGTACAGCGGAGACATTTCTCAGCGCCAGTGGCATTACAGGTTGCTTGGGCCATTTCAGTGTGAGCATTCACAGCATGATCCTTACGCTGCGGAGGCAGGAGGATCTGCTGCTTGGAGGCTACTTGATTGATGCAGAAGTTGTCATCATGAAGTCCTGTGGGATGACAACATGAACACTTCTTACAAGTTCTCCTCTGGGCACACCCGTTAGATCTGTGGCCAGGATCGTAACATGCGAAACAGAGCTCTTTTTCTTTGAGGAACTCCTTCCTATCTGGTAAAGATCTCTTCAAGTAGGCTTGGCAATGGTCTAAGTTGTGCCCCTTGTTGCAAAGCTTACAAATGATGGTAGGGTTACGTGAAGCAATCGTTTTGGTCAGCGGTTACATCTGTTGCGTGATTGGAGACGTGATGCGGGGTGCGAGCACGGTCCCCGAAAGTTTTAGGCTTCCCAGAACCTTTGCCTTTGTTGGAGCGATCAGGGCGATCCGATGAGCCATCCAAGCGACGGAGGGCTTCTCACGAAAAGACTGGATCTGTTGCAATCCCTGCTTTGGTGTTTACGAAGGTCACGAAATCATCAAACGTTGGGATTGTTCCTCTAGCAAGTCTCCCTTTATTGGCTTCTCGCCTCCATCGATCTTGGAGCAGAAAAGGAAGCTGACACCATACTTTGTAAGTTGTGTGGGTGGTTGAGGATGGATAGAAAGGTTAGGGTTGACATCGCGCTCCGGCACTGACCAAGAAAGATGGAAAGTCGGTCTAATGCCAGTTCATCTCCTGACCGTATGTGAGGCCACTCGTTAATCTTCTTAATGTACGCGTTCGATATCTTGTAAGGATCCCCGTACTTCTCCTTTAGGAGTTTCTTAGCTTCTATGTAGCCGCTGTTTCTATCCAAGTGAAGGCATCCTTTGATGAGCTCCTTCGGTTCTCCTTGTAAGTATTGCTCCAAGTATTGCAAACGAACATCGTTAGCACTCACTCTAGCTTCCACTTGGGATTCAAAGCTTCTAGTAAATGTGGAATATTCCAAAGGATCGCCAGTAAATTTAGTCAGCGTGAGTGACGGAAGTAAACTCTGTTGTTGTTGTTCTGCCAACAGTTCAGTTAATCTGTTCTGAAGAACGTCACGAAACTGCGTATTTGGCTGCGTGTCGGCGACGAGAAACTCAGGTGCGAGAGGGTTTAACTTCGTAGGATGTCGCGTCGGCTTAGGAGGTGTTTGTGTAACAGGAGCGTCATCATGGAAACCCGAAGTAAAGTTCACGTTCGTTACAGTGTTTGACGTTGCGCTTGGAACGGTGTAAATACTGGACACAGGCAGAAAAGACGGCCCAGAGAATGAAATTCCTGGTACACGAGAGGCTTCTGAAGGCATTTCCGGCTGGTGGCTTAAATCTTCCTTGACGCCATTCTCGATTTCTGCGAACACACGTTCACAAACTTGGGCGACTGCTAATTGTTCTTCTAAACGTAACCTCTCAGCCCTTTTCTCTAGCTCTTGCCTTTGTTCCAACATAGCCACTTTTGCCATTAATTCGGCCGCTTTCGCCTTTTCTTTTGCTCTGCTGGAGATGATTAAGGATCTCGATGTTACGTGAGAGTGATGCGATGCTTGCGTATGTCTTGAACTGGCTTGAGATCTAACCTCCAAATTCTGCTCGAGGACCTCTTTCGCAGACGAAATCCAGCGAACGGTTTTTTCAATAAAACGCTTATTTGCTTACTCTTCGGCATACCAATTGTTAGCTACGGTTAGCTGGTCACCTTCACCCTCGAGGTCATCCAACAATACAGCGACGCATCTCGTTAATTCTTCCACGGTAACATGAAATGCAGTCAGATTCCTTTCCACGACGTGCACGTTTTCTTCGGTACTCGCAGAAGAAACAATTTCCTTAATTTGCCGTTGGATTCTTTTATCAACAGTTTGACAGTCTGTCCATCGAAGATGAGCGATATAGGCCTTTCCTTTCTCGGTGCGCTGCCTTCGCCTTGTTACACTGGTTGCGAGGGCCGCGCCCGCAGATTCTAAACTGTTGCTTTCCAATCCAATTTGTTCCTGTTGGCTTCCAGTGCTTTCGATTGGATCCATAACGTTTCAACGAATATTGTAGTCAACGTCCAACACGCTACTTGGCTTTTAACCGTTAAGACAAAATGTACAATTTAACGAGTGCGAACAGAAGTGATGAAAAGGGAGTGGTTGCTACAAACAAAATAAATTACAAGTTATAGACGAATACAATAAAAGAAACAGAAATAACGAGCCGAAGGTAGACGATACTTACAAACGTCGTATGACTAGGAAGCTAAGGTACACGTAAAAAAAGCAAAACGGCAGGGCGGTAAACGAGACGAGATGATGGTAGCGTCGCGAAGAAAATACACAAATAAACTAGAAAGACACATACAAAAGGGGACTGAAACAGCAAAATTATGCGAAAAAACCTAACAGAACATCGATAACGTGAAAGCGAGATAAATGAAAAGAATGCGATGATCACGAAAGAATGCACGCACAAACGGAAAAAATAACAATTAAATGCGGCTGCAACATAAACAGAAGTGACTGACATTTCTGTGTAGCTCCATCCCGATCAGTGGGTGATAGCAAATTGTCGCGGCAATTGCACTGACCTTTCAGCCTTCCTTTCCATCATAATTTGAGCGAATTTGAAAAGATTTTGCAATACATGTTTCAATCGTATGTTTTCTATTTGGAGCAATTATAGCCTGCGTAGCAGGCGTATAAAGGGGAGGAGAGGTGGAGGAAGAGAATTCAGGGAAGGGAACGCCTGCTACAAAAGCCACTTCTTTTGCATCTCCGCCTACTGTTTTACGATAATCGTATTAACAGAGCTGTCAGTTCAATGACCAATCAGAATAAGGCACGTGCTTTT
>Ga0100406_1576641_pt1 | contig 22884 bp, 3 predicted proteins | sample Orb8nscriptome_3_FD_81148 | JGI IMG/M metagenome (GOLD analysis project Ga0100406, IMG submission 81148) | Coral microbial communities from Puerto Morelos, Mexico - Orbicella 8 C C metatranscriptome (Eukaryote Community Metatranscriptome) | ecosystem: Host-associated > Invertebrates > Cnidaria >...
AAGCGCTTCTTGCCTTTGAAGTTTGTGTCCTTGGGTTCGAGGGGAGAAGGGCCCGGGGGCACAGGCCCGGCGATGAGACGCCATCGGCATGCAGGCCTTTTGGGGGCAGTCCTACTGGCTGCCCTCGCAGGGCTTGCTGAAGCTGGCGTGAAAGGATTTGGCATAGTCTTCAGTGTCGAGCCGACAGAAGGCTCCACTGCAGGAGGCACTGAGGTCCACATTGCGGGCGCCGGCTTTGCCTACGTTACCCATGTTCTCTTCGGGGACAAGCCGGCGCACATCTTCGAACCGTCAGTGAAGGATGGTGAGATGATGGTGTACACGCCAGCTTTGCCCAGCGGCTGGCACGAAGTGACCGTCGTTTTTACTTCGGGTCATCGAGCTTACCTGCGCGATGGCAAATTCCGGACTCGTGACAGGCATACACCGACCGTGACGCACATTACCCATGCCGCAGCGGTGATTGACAATGTGACTTGGGAAGGAGATCTCAAAAAAGTGCTGGACCTGAACCAGCAGGAAATCTTTCTTGACACAGGCGAGAAGCGCAATGCCACGGAGATCATGCATGCTTACCTCGGCACTGGCCTGGAAGTTTTGGCCGACAAAGGCGGCCGCGAGGAGTTCCGCTGCGACATCATCGAGACCCCTACCATCCAAAATGGGGTGTGCGAAGTGTCTTCTGGGACTCCTGCAGGTTACTACAACTTCACGTACGTTTTGCGGCACGATGGCGTCAGCTCGCGGAACGATGGCGACGCCTCAATCGGCTTCGGCCGATCTGCATGGGAGGTCCAAGGCCTTCCCTACACGAACATGGAGGGCCGGGAGTACGCTTTCGAGGTGTTTCCGACCATCCACACACTTATGACGCAGCAGGTGGGTCGGCTCGGAGGCGCCCCCGTCCGTCTTGAGGCCGATGGTCTTTTTGTTGGCAAGGGCGATTTCGCCAACCGACACGAGGTGATGCTGGACGGAGTGCCTTGCGCTGTGAAGGACATTGTTGACAAGGGCAATACCCAGGTGATTACGTGCATCCCGGGGCCCACGTCGCAACGTCAGGCATATTGGCCTCGGCGGAACCTTCCGGGAACCTGGGCCGCGGCCTGGGAGGCCTCCATGAGGATCGGCCCCGGACCAGGGACCTTTGCCAATGGTATGGTGTCCCGGCCTGTTACGCGCGCGTGGCGCGCGGTCGACTCGATCGTGAAGGTCCACTCGGCCGTCCGCTGCGGCAGCAACCGCTGGGGTCTGGGTGCCACGGAGAGCCTCGAGGAGTGCGCCGAGAACTGCTTCTGGATGAGCTGCCGCTTCTTTGAGTTCCGCCGGGAGTTCCGCGAATGTGTGTGGTGTCGAGACATGAACGCAGATCAGACGGACGTGCTCAGCACCACAGACAGCCGGCGTCGCGCCTTCTCGGCCTCTACGGATGCAGGAGTTTACCGAATGGGAACCTGGCTCGAGAAGTACCTGACGGAGGAGGTTCCACAAGGCCCGAACTGGAAGGTCCTCTACGCCAACGGCTCCAAATGCGCAGGCAGAGTCTGGTATTCTCCTTGGCACATGACGAGCAGGAGAATGGGCGGTGGCTTCGTCCAGCAGTGTGCGGACTACTGCTCAAGCACAAAAGCAAGCACTCCGGGTGGAAACTGCACCTATTTCGGCATCTTGTTCGAGGCATCCTGGCGCATTGAAGCCCGCTGCGTCATCTATGCCCCCGAGCTGGGTCTGATGCCGAAGCACTTGGAGTCCGGTGGCGCCTCCTGCGTGCCGGAAACCGACGACCATGCGGGCCGCCGCTGGGCGGTCTTCGAGCTCACGCGCGCCACGCCGCAGTCGCCGCCCCCGAGCGGCCTTTACCCGGGAGGGCGAGGCGTTCTGGTGAGGGTTTGGAATATGTGCCCGAAGGGGAACACCTTCCACCATCCCTGCCGTTATGAAGAGGCCGGGTGGCAAGTGCTCCAAGCCTCTATGAACCCGGACTATCGCGCACAGCGCCCCATGCTCGAGATCGTTCGTACCGATGTGGTGCGTGGAGCTTTTGGGTACGAGAACATCAAGTACAATGACCCTCACCTCATGAAGGCTTACCACGTCGAGTCCCCCTATGCCACGCTGGCCGACATCTCCGGAAATCACGGCGTGGTGGAGGAGATCATGGGCTTCTTTGTTGCTCCGGTCTCGGGCTGGTACTCCTTCCTCACCTGGGGTCAGCTCGCTCAGGAAGTGTGGCTCAGCACTTCCGAGGACCCAAAGGACGTGGAGCGCGTGGCGAAGAGGTTGGACTACACTTCGTGCAGGTCCGGCGGTCGCAGACGGAACGTCTACACCGGCTGCTCCATCTTTTACAACTACCGAGACCACCCGGACCCGCAACGAGCACACGTGGGCTCCAACATCTCCGACCGACTGGGAATCCGCACGCCCTCGGAGAAGGCGGTGCGCCTGCAGAAAGGAGAGCGCCGATTCTTCCTCAAGCGCGTGGCACTGCCCGAGGATGACAACCGTCTAGGCCACGATACGAGCAACCGACGACGTGCTTACCAAGCCACGGGCTTGCGGATCCAGAACCCGGACCTCTCCGACCTTTCCCGGGAAGCCAGGAACCTCTTGCGCACGCGCAAAAGCTGGCCTGAGCTGGTGCTTGTCCGGAAGATCATCTCAAAGTCCGACGGTCAGTGGCGCATTGGTCTCCGGGAGACGAACCGCGATGAGCCGACCTTCAGTGAATGGATTCACTGGAACGCGAACGAATTCGGCATCGCGGAAGCCCTGAACAACATGGTCATGCCTTCGGGCACACAAGTTCACTCTGATGTCTGGTGGATGCAAAATTACAACCTTGCGAGCACGGACGAGAGTGTGACAGAGTATCTCGTGCACATGTGGCGACCACTGGGCGATTTGCCAGACTGGGTCATTGAGTACGACCAGATGAGAAGTCGTATGCAGGTTGTGACAGTCTCGGACGGCAACCCCACTGACCTCTTCGTGTGGCCCATTTCGGCCTCCTTCTTCGAGACTCCGGTTCTGGAGCCCTCTGCGTCGCTCTCCGTCACCGGAGTTCGGGCCCAATATTCCACCCGGACGGCCTTCCACGGGAACATGAGCAACGACACGGACGAGATGGAGATGATCGAGGAGCCTCCATTCCCTTGCGTCCTGGGCGAATTCAATGACACGGCCTGCTCCGAATCCATGGGTTGCAGCTGGGGTGCGACAGAAACAGGAAAAGCTACTGACGATAATAAGATCGACGGCTGGCAGATATATGACACCTGGGAGGAATGCCAGCAGCGCTGCTGCCAGGATCAGGACTGCCGCGCTGCATCTTACGACACTTTCACCAAGGTCTGCAAGAAACACATCGAGTACCAAGATCACACGCTTACGGACTCCAGCACGGGCATGTATGCCCCCATCACCTCACGTTCGCCGCCGATGGACGGATACGCGCTTTTTAAGGGCAAGCTGGAGTGGGAAGGCCTTCAGGTTGCGGCATTTCCTGGCCATCGCTCCGTCACTTTCTGCAAAGCGATGTGCAGTGCGGATGAGCTCTGCAACTCCTTCATCTACAACGACGCCTGGGGGTGCTTCTTGAGGACGCAGTGCCTTCTCCCAGAGTCTATCAAGATCGAAGAAGCCGACAGCAGCTACATGACCTACTACAAGGTGGACTCGCCTCACCGGAAGTGCACTGCGCCGGGAGACCTCGACCAAGCAAGCAGGAACCGGATTCTGATGCCAGCGGACCAGTTTGGCAGCTCCACCAGCTCGTTTGCTCTTGCCTTTGCCGGAAACCGTCGACGCGGCTACCACCGAAACTACAACCTCCGATACTTGACGCGTACCGGCTGGACCGACAACACGCCGGTAACTCCCGAGGAGAGCGATGGACGCCTGTTGTCCTACATGGAGGAGCTCGAACGCCGGCTGGCCGCCATCGACAGCGCCTGCAACGGCAACTGCAGCAAAACCTGCGAGGACTCCATGAACGGAACCCTGGATTCGGAGAATTCCTCTCAGATGGATTCGACAGAGGACTGCATGGCAATCTGCCTCCACGAGTGTACCGACCGGGAGACCGGAGACACCACCGATGCCATCGGCAACTCAACCACGGACGGTTGGATGCCGTCGGACGATTCCGAGAACCTCACCTCCACCACCGAAACCGCGACCACGACCTACACAGCCATGAACACATCAACCACAATGACCACGACGACGCTCCCACCGCCACCAGTACGCATCGTGCAGCCCACTGGGGACATCTTCAACATGGGGGACGCCCTCCCCCAGGATGGCTTTGTCGTCGGCCGAGTAGAGATCTTCTTCCGCGGCGAGTGGGGAACCGTCTGCCAGGATGGTTTTGGAGACCGCGAAGCACAGATCGTCTGCAATGAGTTGGGCCTGGCAGGCACCTGGGGCCGTTTGGACCCCTCAGCGCAGGCCGGCTTTGGCGGCTCGGAGGATCAGCCGATCTGGATCGACGACATCGCCTGCGAAGGATTCGAGGATCATCTGAGCCAGTGCCCGCGCTCTGCCCTGGGCGTCCACAACTGCTTTCACAGCGAGGATGCCAAGATCTGGTGCGAGTCTGTTACGACCACTGTCACAACGGTGACGCAAACGCGCACCGAAGCGACGACGTCGACCACCACGAGCTTCGCACTGGTCCCGGTGTTGCCAAGGAGTGGCTTCCTCCGCCAGGACCTAACGGGCCGCTGCTTGGGCCCGGCGAGCTGCGAGGTGAACGCAGAGGTCCAGGCCCAGGAATGTGAGCTCTTCCTTCCCACCACCCTCCAGCGATGGGATGTCAACGAGCTCGGAATTATCCACAGCGAGGGTTGCCCTGGCTTGTGCCTGACTCCTTCGGGAAACACACCGGTATCCTGGAGCGACCGTACGCTGGTCATGGGGACATGTGCCGACAACATCACAGGGTCTGAAGCAGAGGCAGTCGAGCAGCGCTTCTACTTCCACCCGAAAGGCTTCGTGCAGAGCCAGTGGAGCGCCAAATGTTTGGACATTGAGGGCAACAACGGCTACAATGGCGCCACTGCGATGTGGCGGAAATGTGAGACGCAGGGCAACTGCTACCATTTCGGCGTGCAGTACGAACCAGACATGGATGGCCAAGGCCGGACCGTTGAGTCGAATTGGTACGACTGCCAGAGCAGATGCAACAGCGTGGCTGGCTGTGCTCACTTCAGCTACTGGTCGAATGGCGGCTGTCATCTTCAGAGCAGCTCGGCAATGTTCCACTGGAACAACGGCGCCGCGTCCGGCGGACCCACCTGCCAGGAGATCATCTCCGACCAGAAGTGGACCTTCGTCGAGGTGGATGCAATGCAGATGCCTCGTCGTGGGCTGCTTCGGAATGTGCAGCACGGCAAATGCGTCGATCCATCAAATTTCGATTTGACTACGGCCACGTTGCAGCAGTGTCAGACGCAGAACCCGGCCACTGATCAGTTCTACGAGCTGACGGCCCAGGGCTACTTGCAGAACTTGGAGAGCCAGCTCTGCCTTTCAGTGCTGGAGGTCACGACCACCACGGTGCAGGCCTCGGAGGAGTCGCCACTTCTTTACCCCACCGTCATGGCGACGTGCGGCAGCAGCGCGCTGCAGATGTTCGAGATTGACAACAAGACGGCTCAATTCCGGGTGCAAGGCACCGGCTTCTGTTTGGCCTCCACCTCTGGCAGCAACGATGCTTCCTTGGTCGGCCAAGCTTGCAGCGACGTGGACACGTCCATGTCCTGGGAGTTTGTGGACACGGCCGCAGTTGCCGAGCGCTGCGCCAGCCTCTGTGGCGATCCCGGGGAGTTCTTCGAGATCTGGCAGCTCTACAACGAGAACCTGGATTGCCAATGCGGTACCTGGTTCCGTACCGGACAGAGGCTGCAGGAACTTCAGGAGGGTGCCGATGGCAGCGTCGAGTACTGGGCTTGGTCTCGCTTTGGCCTCGTCAAGGAGCCAGAGATTATCAGGGTGTACCAGCCGCCGACGGTTCTGTCCTCGATCGCGAAGAGTTTCTTCCCAGCGGAGATCGAGAACATGAGCCTCTACACACCAGAGAAGGCGATGATGATCACGGCGCAGATCGCTGAGACAGGCGCGGAGCCTCAGACGCCCTTTGGCTTCACGTACCTGGCGGAGGATCAAACCCCCTTCATCGACAGCGTGCTCGTGAACGGAGAGGACACCTTGAACATGTCGGAGGGGGACACAGTTGTGTTTCAAGTTCGCAACTTTGACGGCCTCGCCTCGGCAGACGTGCAGGTGCACCTGGGCCTGACTGCGGTGACCGGTATCACGCTGACCGAGAACATGGTTTCCTTCACTGCTCCTCCTGCCACCCACGGCCGACTTGTGATGAGAGTCATGGCGGGCTGGAAAGGCTGGGCAGATTTCGAGCCCGTTTTGCGCACCGGCGAGCAGGAGGCCACCGTGATCATTTTCTTCGATGACCTCAACGAGGTCAACTCCATCTCACCGACTGCTGGCTCGATGCCTGGTGGAGCGACCGTCAAGCTCACCGGCAAGGGTTTCCGTCTACCAGGTACCAGCAACGAGGTCACGCTCTACCACCGCACCGGCGACAAGAAGGGCCAAATGGCAGGTATCTGCAACGTCACCACGGGCACTCTCGACAGTCTGGAGTGCCAGATGCCTTCGGTGGACTTGTCACACTGGGCCAGCACCCAGTTCGAGGAGCGCATGGAGGTCGATGTCAATGGTCAGCGCTACGACACATCGGGCAATGCATTGCTTTTCGGCTACTCGCGCCCGCGGACGCCGATCGTGAAGCAAGTGATTCCAAGTGGCAACATGGAGTTGAAGATCGCTAGGAGCTCTCTTTCGCCGTGACTTCCAACGTCACTTTGGTGGGTTTCAACTTCGGCTTGCTCAAGCGAGAGGTGCAAGTGATGTTCGGCGAGCGGCCGTGCCGCATCTGGGAGGTGAACCAAACGGCGATCCTTTGCCAGCTGAAGCGCTCAGCAATGGCTCAGCCGGCACTCTGCACGGAGAACAAGGATATCTACAACCCGGATTGCGTCGTGAAACCAGCAGAGTTCTTCGTCAAGCCAACCCTTTTGGTCACGAGCCGCGGCTACGGCATCTCAGAGAACTCTTCCTATCTCGACACGCGCTTCGAGGTGCACAGCGTTTGGCCTCGCCTCGGATCCGAGGAGGGAGGAGCGCGCGTCGTCGTCAAGGGCGTTGGCTTCGCCGACGCATCGTTGACCCCACAGCTCACTGCGGCGGCTTTGGGCACCCTCGCGGACGTCGAATCCTGGTCCAGCACCGAGATTGTCTTCGTCACCCGGAAGCTCACCCTCAACGTCGAGACTGTGGACCTCATGGTGAACCTCATCAGCGCCCAGCACAAGTGCGGCACGGGGCCAGACCCACATCCAGGCACGACCACCACCACGACCATGGGCCAGAGCTTAGAGCTGGCTGTGGTGGCACCAACTGGGCCACAAGCTGTGAGTGAGGACTGCATCCACAAGGCATTCCGAGCCTACGTGACCCCGAACGTCACGGATGTGGCCCCCACTCAGGGCAACGAGGGCGATCAAGTGACGTTTACGATTAGCATGCCGGCGGGGTACATCCAAGATGTCAGTGCAGACAACATCACCGTCCACTTGGGTGAGTTCGTCTGCCCACACCAGATTGCCAGCAAGGAAGAGGACATCCTCACGGTCAGCTGCAGCGTGCCAGCCTTTGAGGCTTCCACGGTGCCGATCAAGGTCCGCATCCTCCCGCTCGGATACTCTCGCTTCGAAGCCAATCTGGGCGAGTTCTCGCAGAGCCTGACCGTTGACTCCATGACTCCAAGCTCTGCTTCGAAGGGCGGCGCCAAGGTTGTCCTCACGGGCAAAGGCTTTGCCACAAATCCTTTGCGGCACTTCATTCGCTTTAGCGACGAGCCTTGGCGCGTCTGCCAGCCGATTGAATCCAGCTACAACTCTCTGACCTGCATGATGAACTTTGTCAACCTGAACGAGGACAGCGGCAGCGGTGGCAGCTACGACATCACTGTGAGCCTTTGGGACACAGAGGTGGCCCGGAGCCCTTTGACAGCCTTCGGGTCCTCGGAAGCAGGCGGACTTAGGGGCGACAACAACTACCGTGACTACAACGTCATGAGCCAGGAAGAATGCGCTCTCCGCTGTCTGACCATCTCTGACTGCGTGTCCTTCGACTACTCCGCAAGGTATCAGCGGTGCTTCATGTCGCGGAACTCCTTCAGCCGCTGCAGTAACTGCCAAAACCAAGACCATCCCGATATGCGCTACTTCGAGCGCCGGACGGAGGTGAATCCTCTCGTGGAAGTCTCGGTCAAGTACAGCGTGCAATTCAGCTTTGGGAACTCCTACACGCCCGACATCGAGTTGGTATGGGCAGCGCCAGCCTCTGTGCGCAGTGGCCTCCAGGGCACAGCCAGCGGTTGCGGTTCGGACGCCGCAGATTTGGGTGATGGCAACAGCGATTGCTGTACCGAAGCGAACCCATGTGGTGTCAATGAAGGAACCTGCCAAAATGACAACCGCTGTGCATCCAAGCTGCAGTGCCGATCCTATGCCTGCAGCTGGTCCTCGCCTTCGGCCGACAATCTCCAGGATTCTTGCTGTGTCTTGGAGGGCAGCAACGACGGCTTCCAGCAGGAGGCTTGGTGGAGAGCCGGCGATCAGGTCTTCCTTCGGGTGGACACGTTGGGTGACGACACGATGCTTACGGCTCTTGGCGATGACCCAAGCAATGGCATGGTTAACGTATCCTTCGGGGGCGTCAACTGTCCACTGGAATCCGTGCGACGGTACTCTGGGGCATCCTGGGTCGATCTCGGCTGTCGACTGGGCAATGTACCCGGAGGCCTCACAGTGCATCCCAAGTTGGAGGCCGTGGACAAAGGATTCGCTTCGGAGGAGTCCACATGGCTGGTCCTGCCCCTCAGCGTCACCGGAGCATCGCCCGCGGAGCAGGGCTACGGCGACGGGGTTGGATTCTCGCTTGGCGGAGGCTGGCATCTGAACGTGACCGGCTTGGGCTTCGCTCCTCCCCCGGGACAAGGCTCGGAGGCCTTCGTGGAGGTTTCGGTTTGCGGCCGTCTCTGCGAAGTTGTCTCCGGCAGCTACAGCTGGGTTGAGTGCATCATGCCGAATGTGACCACCCCCGAAGTTCTCGAGGGTGTGTCGGATGCAGTCGTTTTGCCGAAGTCCCGGATTCTGTCTCGGGATGCTGGAAAGATGCTCGGTGATGCACCCGCCTGCTTCCATGGTGTGGGAGAGAATCACTTCGAGGTTGGTCACAGCACCTGTGCCGCAGTTTTCGATGACGACCCAGAGGTGGTTGGAGGAACCACTGGCACCGGCTGCCACGTCGGTTTGGATTTCGGTCCCTACACGGACGCCCGTGTGGAGCGCATCCGTTGGCATCCGCTCTATGACTTCTTGGAGGCTGAGCAGTACATCAACTCCAGATTCCAAATCGGCTCCTTGATGGGCTCGCAGACCTGCGACGAACTGAGCTACGGCTGGCGTGGTGTGGAGTATCGGGGCTGTCAGGACGTGTCAGAGAAGGGGAATCCGTGCGTCAGCTGGGAAGAAGCCGGGTCCTACGTGAGTACAACTCCGGAGCTGGCGGGGCACAAGTACTGCCGAAATCCCCTACCAGGCAGTCGCAATCGTGGCATTTGGTGTCACACGATTAAAGGCAATTGGGAATACTGCAACCCGAAGATGCCTGACATCTCGTGGACAGATGTGATGACCATTGAGCGCCCGCCGAAGATGTTGTGGAATGACGTCGTGCTCTCGACGCCCGTGACCGGAAGATTTGTTCGCTTTGTGTCCTCCACGGGTAACTGCCAAATCACAGAGATGCAGGTCGTCGGCCAGCTGATCGCCACATCAGAAACCTGCCCGGTTGCTGTGCGCAACGTGCGCGCAATGCTGGGGCCCAACATGAACATCGACGTCGGCCGCACGGCCTGGCGAGGTGGCATCCACCCATCGGCGGAGTTCCCTCAGGCCTTCACCGAGTGGGTCACCAGTTCTGAAGCCACGATCACCTTTGCAGTGAACGAAACGCCTACCGTGACCTCGGTTTCACCGATGAACGGAACAGCGCGTGGCGGCACGGTGGTCACTGTCTATGGAACCAACTTCGGGGCAGCTTGGGTGGCCAACGAAGCTACCAACGACACGACCGCCCCTGTGATGGTTGAGTTCAACGAGTACAGCTGCATTGTCACCGAGGTGACTTCCACCGCTATCACCTGCGTCACCAGTCCTCGCGACTCCGGCATCAAGCCGCCGTCTACGAGGGTCTACGTTGCAGGCGCCGGCTATGCCTGGGTGAAGCCTGGAACTCGCTACCGCTACTTGGACCGATGGTCGCTTCTCGACACTTGGGCGAATCAGGAGCCTCCAGTGGCAGATGCGCTGGTGTCCATTCCGGCCGGCCAGTCCATCCTGCTCGACGAAGACACACCGGTGCTGCTCATCCTCACTGTGGAAGGCGTCCTGGTCTTCGACAACAAGGACATCCACCTGCAAGCGACGTATATCTGGGTGAAGGGTGGTACCTTTGAGATTGGAACTGAAGAACGTCCCTTCCGTCACCGGGCTCTCATCACCCTGCACGGTCAGAAGTACAGCACCATCCGACTGCCGGTCATCGGCGGGAAGGTGCTGGCAGTTTCCAACACGCAGTTCACCATCCGAGAGCAAGGTGACAATGCCATTGAGGAGGGTAACATCGGCACGCTGGACATCCACGGCATGCCAAGGCTCAAGGTCTGGACCAGGTTGGCCCAGACGGCCAACGCAGGTGACCGGGTGATTGTGCTGCAGGACATTGTCGATTGGAAGCCGGGTGAGGAGCTCATGGTGGCCGCCACCGACATTCCTCACAAGCACTTCGATGGCAACGGCTTGCACGGCGCGCCGCCCATGGACTTCCACAACGAGCGGGTGTATGTTGAGAGCGTGGCTTCTGACATGAAGACCATCACGCTGACGGCGCCACTGGAGTTTACCCACATTTCGACCTTCTTTACCCGGCCGCTTGATGACGAGTACATCGACCTGTCTGCTGAGGTCGCTCTGCTGTCCCGTAACGTGAAGATCCAGGGAGACCCGACCTCCGAGCTGGACATGTACGGTGGTCACACGATGGTCGCCTTTGGAGGCATCCAAAGAATCGAAAATGCCGAGTTCTATCGAATGGGACAGACGGGTGAGCTCTCTAGGTATCCGATTCACTTCCACATCATCCAGGACTACGGTTCGTCCTGCTATGCTCGCTACAACTCCGTCCATCACAGCTTCCAGCGCGCCGTGACCATCCACGCCACGAGCTATGTCCATGTAAAGGGCAACGTTGCCTTCGACATCATTGGCCACATGTTCTTCGTGGAGACCGGCATGGAGAAGCACAACATCATCGAGGGGAACCTGGCGGTCGGTGCAATTCCGCTCCTTTCTGGCATGTTGGAGAGCGATCAGGAGCCAGCCGGCTTCTGGACGGCAGCGCCAAACAACGTCTGGCGAGACAATGTGGCTGTCACCGGCTCGGATGGTTGGTATTTCCAGCTGCCTGGCACACCCATTTCGCACTCCATGGATGTCTACAAGGAGACAGTGTGCCCCATTGGCGACCGCATCGGCGAGTGGAGCCGAAATCGTTGTCATCATCTGCCAGGTAGCTGCATTCGAGTCTATCTCGAGTGGTTCCCGCGCAAGGAGCCTTGCAATGGAGACAGCGACGAGAATCCCCAGATTCTGTTCAACACCACCTGCTGGGGCATCGGTCGTGCCTGCTACAATGCCATGGCTATGGGCTCCGTCCACAACCATCACATGACTGCCGTGGAGAGTGGTGGGCAAGACTACTTCTCCGTGAAGTTTATGAGGGCATTTGGAGCAAGCCACGGCTCGAAGTACGAGACGGACTGGACTGGCATTCCGCACATCAAGGACAGTGTCTTCGTCGCAGTTCTCCCAGAGAACCTCGAGTGGAAAGAATCCAAAATGGGTCAGTCCATTCTGTTGCCGCAGAACGAACAGTTCCTGGTTACGGACTCCATGTGGATCAACCTGGGCAAGTCGCCAGTCTTCAAAGGCTGCTCGAAATGCTGGTCCTTTTCGAAGTGGCGCCAGGGTGTTCACACCTACCGGATGAGCGGACTGAGCTTCATCAACGTCACCAGGAAGCTCAGGGTCTACAAGAAGGACGTCTATTGGGATCAGGATGGCACTCTCACAGGAACGCCCAATTCGTACACATCGTGGGCCGATGCGTTCAACCTTGGCCACCCTGACTGCGCCTACACCACAGTGATTTTCAACACCACGGATGATGGGACGCTGACGGAGACGACCATGTACAGCGCGACAGGAATGATGACCGACGAGCCGTCCATCTTCAAGACGAACCCTGACATCTATCAGCATGAAGTCCGCAACCACACCTTCATGACGTGCACCACGCCCATCCGGAAGTTGAACATTGCCTGGCCTGAGCCACAGGAGGTTCATCTGCGACAGCTCACAGTCACGAACCTGGACACCGGGCTGTTCCAGCAGCACGAGTTCGAGAAGCTCGAGCTCTTCGGCTGGGCCTTCCCGGTGGTGGCCAACCAGCGCCTGCAGGTGAGACCCAACTTCCTGGGCATGGATGTGACGGAAGCCGGCATCCACTATGGCTTCAGTGACCTGATGGCAATGAAGGAGAGCGATGCACTGAAGAACAAGCAGGTCGCTGACCCGGAGTGGTTGCAGCTGCAAGTGGCCTTCTGGATGGATTACGACCACGTGAAGCTCACAAATCCTTACTCTTGGTGGGTTGGCGTCCGCTATGGCGAGGATCGGGAGATGCAAGCCTTGCAGTACGAGGAGAAGAGGCCATATCTCGTGGTACCGGATCCGCTCGAGACTCCCGAGTCGTTGCCGTCCATGACCCACGGCATGAAGGACCCGAAGACCTGGGCGATGAATTTCCGCTTCCCATTACCGGCAGGGGCTCCCACCTGGGAGCAGCAGCCCTTGGGTGCCTACTTCGAGGCTCGCAAATGCCCGGACTCCGGCTGCATCCTAGGCATCCCGGACCGAAACCACACCTGGGACCACTACATCCTGTGGAGTGAAAAGTTCGGTGATGCAACAATGGAGGCCATTACCATTGACGCAGAAGACTGGATCCTGTTCGACATGGACTCCCACGTCTTCTTGAAGAACTTGACCATCAATGGAAAGCTCTCCTTCGATGACCGTCAGGATCGATGGTTGACTACAGGCAACATCCTCTTGTGGGGTCTGCTGGAGATCGGTACGCCGGAGCATCCCTATGGCCAGGAAACGGGTACGAAGGTCACAATCCGATTGAGTGGCAATGTGCTCGACACACAGGATTATGTCTACATCCAGGAGCAGTCGCTATGGGGCAAGGTGATTGCCGTCATCGGCCAGGTGAAGACTTATGGAGCACCGATTGCCGATACCTGGCTCCGCCTCGCGACGAGCATTGGCCAGAATGAGGAGACGGCTTGTCTCATGAACTCTACTGGGCCCGTCGACTGGGCCGCCGGCAGCGAAGTGGCCTTCTCTGTGACCGAGTTCGATCGCCCTGCGGAGCGCACGTTCACTAGGATACTGACACAGGATGCGGCATATGACGAGGAGAATGACTGCTGGAGGATCTACTGGAGTGGCGCTCTGAACGAGCCGCGTTTTGCCGGAGACGTTGCTGTTAGCGACACCAAGACGGTCTCGCTGCGGGCGGTTGTGGCGCGTGTCGACAGATCGGTCGTCTTCACCTCCGCCTACATCGACACCACCGGCGGCAGTGCTTATGGTGGGCACATGGAGATTTTCGACGTGGCCTTGGGCGACATCGGTGGCTCATCGGTTGTCGGCGAAGTGGACATGAAGTACACCCAATTCCACAACCTCGGGAAGGGTGCCCTCTCGGCGGCCGTGAAAGTGACGTTTGCATCGAGCTTCGAGCCACCACCAGTGCTCCTTTTCCATGGCTGTTCCTGGACGTCCTCCGTGGAGTATCCCCTTCATCTGGAGTCCTCGAATGTGCCTGTCCTCATCACGAACAACGTCATGGTCAACTCGCTGAATGGTGGAATCTTCTTGCAAGAGGGCTTCGCCGTGACGATCAAGGACAACGCGATCCTAGGCGTCAAGATGGCGGACACAGCACCTCGTGCGATTGCAGAGGACGACTCGCAGGTAATCGTCATCCAATATGCCGGCATCCGCGCCGATGTGATGCCAGTGCGCATGATCGGAAACATCGTTGCTGGCTCCAATGACATGGGATACATGCATCCAGCGGAGACGTGTCCGCCTCGAGCCATCTTCAACAACGAGGCCGTGGGAACCGTTACCGGAGTCTTCCTCCACTCGCAGAAGTCAAGTGTTTGCCAGACGATCAACCTGTACAAGATCTGGAAGATTGCGCACGTGGCGCTGTACCTGTCGGATGTGATGCCATCGAAGACCATCCTGTCCAATATCGTCATTTCCGATGCACACAATGGCATCATTCCGTACATGAGCGTGGGATCTGCTTTCAGGCGACTGTATTTGAACAACATGACGTTCATCGGGACCTCGCCTGCTGGCACGAACTGTGATCGCTCGGCCCATTGCCGAACGCAGACGATCACCGATCCCTATGCGGACGGTTGCTCCTCCATGTGGATGAACGCGGGATTCCGCCGCGTGGGGTTCGTGACGCCAATCCAGACGAAGAACCGAAAGAGCTGCTGGGCCACGAAGCCGGCCTACCAGTGCCGCCTGATGTCTCCTGCGCAGCCTACGCTGACTCCTTGCCACCAGCCGTGGGAGATTGATATCCACATGCAGAAGGGCCTGGGCTGGACCTACTTCGAGGATACGACCTTCGCGTACTGGAAGAGTGATGACTGTGGCATGACGGATCGCGCGATCGCGCCGAACCTCTGGGGAGCGGAGGTGAACTTCCCTGCCACATTCACACGCACGACCTGGTACCAGTCGGACCCTGGCGCCCGCTTCGAGCTGAGCACGGAAGCCTTGGACGATGCATACAGAGCCCGTGCCAGCCCGTGCAAGAGCAGCGGCGGCGGTTGCATGGGCCTGGACCAGCTGCTGTTCCAGGACGCCGATGGCACGCTGACAGGGGTCGGTGCACCTTTTGGCACGGTGCTGCCTCTTACCCCCCGCACCGACATCGTGTGGGCGCCTCTCTGTGAGACGCAACTCCACGGTGCCGACGTGGGCGTACAGGTCTGTCCCAACGTGACCGTGGATCTCCTAGAGATGGTCAATCTGGACCGTGGAGCAAAGGATATCAAGTTCGGCCCACTCGTCATGACTCCTGATGTGGAGGAGGATAACGGTTTCGAAGGCGGCGTCTTGAGCAGCGTTGGGCCCTTCTACGCCTTTTGCCCCTGCGGTTGGGATTTCTCCTTCTATCACATCTTGATCAAGCCCGACACCACGTACTACACGGAGGTGATGTCTTTGCCCGAGAATTTCAGGCTTCGCTACTGGTCACCCCGTCCGGATGATTCCGTGCTGTTGGAGATCTTCTACCCTGACAGCCGGGGCGTCAACGTCTTCGTGGGTGGTGCCAAAGAACCGGACATGGCTCTGAAGTTGGGACGAAAACCAACGCTGGCCGACGAGCACGGCGCGCACGTCGTGGATGCTCAAGCACTCCGCTTGTACATCACCTTGCGTGGATCACAGGAAGGCTTTAATGCCCAACGTGACCTGGTCGTCCGCCGTACGCCCACGGTAAAGCTGAAGATGAACATTGAGATCAGCATCGAGGAGTTCAACGCCGAGCAGTTCCAGACGAACCTGGCGATTTTGCTGGGAATTCCACCGGAACGAATTGTAGTGGCTGCGGTACAGGTCCGGCGTCGGCTGGGGCTAGTGGCCACGACGGAGGCGGACATCGATCCGTCGGAGGATTCCGACGAGATGTGTGCCCCAGGTGGCTGCAAAACGCCAGGCCGTCGCCTGGCCGTGGTTTCTGCCACGGCACTGGACGTGTCGATCGAGCCCTCGCCAGATGCCGCTGCAGCTGCTTCGGGTGGCAACTCCGGATCCACAGGAACGGAGGCGCTGAATGCGCAGGCCTCTGAGCTGAACCAGGTCTCGACGAACCTCCAGTCGCTCGCAGGGACAGACCTGGCATCTGCTGCCGGCGGCGAGGTGACTATCGAAGAAGTGCAGACGCCTGCAGAGCCGGACGAGGCCAACAACGAGCAAGTTCCGAGTGCGGAGGAGACCGCAGCGGTGCAGATCATCGACATCAACGCCGTGGCCGAGACTACAGCCGCCGCCGAGGTGTCTGCAGAGGCTTCCTGCCCGACCAACTTCGGCATTTTGGTCACAGTTGGCTCCAGCCAGGGCATTGTGTACCCCACGGCGGAGCTGAAGACGGGAGACACAGAAGCTTCGGCATGTTCCGGCGTGGACGCGGGATTCGAGGGTTCAATCCTCCTCTCGTGCAGTTCGGGCGTGCTGAAGGAGAACTCTGGCAGCTGCGTGCCGAAAGGCTGCAGTGACCCTGTGGATGTCACGATTGGCGCCACGACTGCGTCGGTCTCTCCGCCCGCCAACATGGCCTCTGGCATGGTGTCAACTCAGGCCTGCACCGACGTGAACTCGGGATTCACCGGCAACTACGAGCTGTACTGCAGCATGGGTACCCTCACGTATGACGCCTCGACCTGCAGTCCGGGATGCAACACCAGCCAAAGCCTGACTGTGTCAGTGGCTGGCTCTTCCACAGCATGGAGCCCAAGCAGCAACATGGGCTCCGGCGAGACGGCTTCAGTGTCGTGTGAGCCCATCAACGCTGGCTACTGCGGCACAATCTCGATCAGCTGCTTCTTCGGTGTGCTCTCGGCCAACCCATCTGGCTGCGGTCCGAAGCAATGTGATGTTGGCGACACGATCGACGTGACCTTGGATGGAGTAACGGCCACCTTGGCACTCGCCAGGGCCATTCAGTCAGGCTTGACGGCAACACGCTCTTGTGCGGATGTCAACAGCGCCTGGGGAGCGGACCTCACACTGAGTTGCAACCTGGGAACCATGAGCGCTGACGTCAGCTCTTGTGTCAAAGCCTGCGCGACGTCGGATTCCCTGGACATCACCGTGGATGGCTCTACGCAGACAGTCAACCCAGCTGCGACGATTGCCAGCGGTGGCGCCGAGTACCAACGGGACTGCAGTGAGATCAACTCTGGCTACGAGGATGGGCGTTCTCAGCGCCGACACCTCCTTCTGCGAAGCAAAGGGCTGCGCGGCCACGGACACTGTGAATGTCGACGTGGGCGGAGCGACTTCCGTAGTTGCCACGGGCTCTGCACTCCTTCATGGAGAATCCATCGACCAGCTGTGTGAAGAGGTCAACCCACAGTACACCGGCACCCTCTCCATTGCTTGCAATTTCGGCGCAGTCTCTCTGCCATCGCAAACATGTGCTGTCAAGCCCTGCGAGCCCTGGGACTTCGTCGCTGCAACGCTGCACGGGGCATCGGGCCTGCTCCAACCCCGCGAGCAGATCGTGAGTGGCGAAACTGGTGTGGGCGAGTGTGGCAACGTCAACATTGAGTACAGCGGAGACTTCGCGCTGACCTGCAACCTCGGCGTTTTGGAGGCTGGCGACTCTTCCGGATGCCGCCGAACATGTTCCTCGTACGGGTCCAACACCACCGTGACTGTGGAAGGCGAACAGTACACGGTCTGGCCAATTCGCCGCATTGCGCACGGGGGCACCGGCGTCCAGGCCTGTGGCAATGTCCTCTTCGGCTTCGGCGGTGAGGTTCAATTGGCCTGCGACGATGGCACTCTCTCGGTCACCAGCCACACCTGCCAGCCGAACCCCTGCGAGGCAGGCCTGTTGATTCAAGCAACGATCTACGGAGTCACTGGAATTGCACCTCTCATCTTCGATACTGACCACCTCGGCACCGGCCTGGTCGACTGCTACAGCATCAACCCGGAGACCACGGGACGTTTCGAGGCCACGTGCTTTGCAAGGACTCTGACTCTCGTGTCGGAAACCGCTTGCCGAAAGTCTTGTACGGACACTTCCCCTGCCAGCGTGCAGATCGATGGCTTCAACTACACCGTCCTTCCTGTCGGCACCATCCCGCACAACAGGACTCAGACCCAAAATTGCAGTGCCTTCTGGCCGGGATACGAGGGCACCATAGATGTGCAGTGCATCGACGATGTGTCCACCGTGGTTGGGGAAGCCTGCATTCCTCTGCCATGCCCAGATCCGAGAATGGATGACGAGAATTTCACCGCAACGGAGCCGACTTTGCCTCCTTATTTCGCTTACTACGACAACTGCTCCATCATTCAGCCGGAGCTCGTGGGCGAGATCTCGTACACGTGCATCGGAGGGCAAGTCAGGACCAATGCATCTGCTTGCAATGCTCCCTGCAATGCCACCGAATCCGACACTGACATCCATGGGTCAGAGTCCATGATTCCTTGCGCGACGTTCATTAGCAGCATGTACGACGGCAATGCCTACTTGACATGCGATGACGGCGTCTATGTGTCGAACATCACTGGCTGCCAGCGGGCGTGTCTGCCCGGAGAGACCACCACTGTGGTGGTCGCGGGAGATGTCCTTGACGATGTGTCGGTGCTGGCGCGGCTCAGCTCGGGATTCGCGGAGCAGAGAAGCTGCGGCACGTTGGACAGTGGCTACCACGGCATCCTGAATTTGACTTGCTCGAACGGCCTGCTTACGGACAGCCACAGCTGCCACAAGCTTTGCCTCACCACGGGCAGCGTTGACGTTTCCATTGGCGGCAGCGTCTACGCAGTCTCGCCGGTGGCCAACATTGAGCACGACCAGACGGGCCTGGTCTCCTGCGGCAGCGTCGTTTCGGGCTACACCGGGGACGTCGTGCTCACTTGCAACGAGGGCGCAGCGACGGCTGATACTTCGGCTTGTATGGCACCTTGCACTCAGGGACAAAGCATCTCGGTGACCTTCGCTGGGGAGGCAAAAGGCTTGACTCTGTCATCGGAGATTACGCACGGCCAGACTAATACGGAAGGATGCAACAGTGCCGATTCCGGCTTTTCGGGTAATTTGGTCATTGCCTGCAGCGACGGGGTAGCAACCCTGAGCTCCGAGACCTGCGCTGAGCGGAGCTGCCCTGAGGATTTAAGCTGGCAGATGACTCTTGGCAATGCGACGGCCACGAAAGCTCTAGACGCCGAGATCGCCCACGGCGGCATGACCACACTGAACTGCAGCGAGGTGAACCACGAGTGGGACAATGAAATTGCAGTCACCTGCGTCAAGGGTGCTCTGGTGCCCGACTACTCTGCCTGCAAGCCGGCATGCATGCCAGACTACGGCACTCCGCTGATGCTGGGCCTGCAGAACGTCACCGTCCGAAGTGACGTCCGCATGGCAGACGGCGACTCCTTCGTGAAGCAATGCAGCGATTTCGGCTCCCATCACCAGGGCACGATCACGGTCACATGCAGTACAGGCACTCTGTCTGTCGTCAACTCCTGCGAGGTCGGCTGCGCTGCCAATCAAACAGTGCAGGTGGAGCTCGACTGGAATCTCTTCGTCACCGAATTGGGACAGGTGATTCTGCACTCTCAAAGTGCTGATGTGGACTGTCCGCACGGGTTCACTGGCAGCTTGAGCCTCGATTGCACGTCTGGCGTCGCCAGTGTGGGATCTTCCAGCGGCTGCGAGCCCCTTCCATGTCCGATTGGCACCACGAGCTACATGGAGTACGATTTCGTCGGCCGCAATGTCACACTCGAGACCAACCGGGAGCACAACGAGAGCTACAGCCTGGAGTGCGCTTACGTGAACCCGGTCTTCCGGGGAGACTTCCAGGTGGTGTGCAGGTACGGCAACATCACTGGCGACTTCTCCACATGCATTGGTGACCCCTGCCCATACGGCACGAGCATCGAGGTCATGGTGGGCTGGCAGAGCGCGATCAAGGAGAACCCCTATGGTCAGGTGGATCATGGAACCACTTGGACAGAGGATTGCAGCGGCATCAACAACGAGTTCGCTGGTGACATCACACTGACGTGCATCGGAGGCCATTTCAGCTACGATGCTTCCAGCTGCGTTCAGCAAGAAGTCGGCTGCCTTCCAACAGGTGAGGGCCAGCAAATCGCGGTCGGCAACGACACCAAGGTCTTGCGGCCCGCATCTGCAGTTGCACTCGGGGACGACTTCGCAGAGGACTGTGGCGATTTCTTCCCTGGCTACGTGGGAACAGTCTCCGGCACCTGCAGCACCATGGGCAGCTACGCCGGCGTGCAGGTGAGCTGCATTCCGCAGGCCTGCGCTGCAGGCTTGGCGTCGAATGTCACGAAGGGTGGCATCGACTCGGTCGTTTTCACGTCGGTTGCACTGTCGCATGCGGAGACAGTGACCGTGGGCTGCGATAGCGCCGACGAGGCACTACAGGGCGACCTCCGTCTGACCTGCCACTTTGGCACGGTCTTGGCCGACGCGTCCTCCTGCGAGCTCTTCTGCCTCCCTTCTCGGCCTGGGCAGGTGATTCTCGGAGGCCTCGTGCACACGGTCACACCCCCGCAGGCCTTCCAAGACCCCTACGGCCTGGACTGCTCTTTGGTGATGACCGGCTTCGCGGGTCAGGCTGTGGTGCGATGCAACGGCGGAGCCGTCGACGCAGACGTGTCGGCCTGTCAGGCGATGCCATGCGCTGCCAACAGTTCCGCCAGCGCCACGCTTTACGATCGGAGCCAGACGTGGACATACGCGGAGGCTCTGCCCAGCGGCACCTCCCAGACTTACAACTGCTCTTCTGTGAACCCGGCCTATGCCGGAATTATCGACGTCAGCTGTTTCGCATCTGCGCTGTCCGCAGACATCAGCGGATGCACGTGCGAGGATCAAAGCTGCAGCACGGCACCCTGCCAGAGTGGAGACAGCTTCATCGCCGAGCTGTCCGGATATCGTCGCGAGTATGCCGTTGCCGAAGCGCTGGGATCTTTGAATTCCACCATCGTGGCCTGCAATGATGTGGTACCCGGCCACGACGGTAGCCTTACGGTGCTCTGTACCGGAGGAATCTTGAAAGCGAACTCCAGCGCTTGCATGGCGCGTGGATGTTCATCTTCTACTCCTGCGCAGCAGATTATCGTCGGCGGCGCCACCGGCACTGTGACGACCGAGCAGGAGCTGGTCCACAAAGAGCACTTCGTTTGGCGTCATTAACACCACATGCTACCTCGGCGAACTCGTCGTGGATGGCGGCTCCTGCGTGCCGCAGCCGTGCGTGGAGGAAGTGCGCGAAGTTGTGGTGGCAGGTTTGGCTCTGACCGTCCGGCTAGCAGGAACGCTCCTGGGAACCACCTCTCCGGCCCCTCATGGCTTCGAGGGGACGGGCGAGTGCTCTCAGCTGGACGCCAACCTCGTCGGATCGTTCTCCGTGGGCTGCACCGCCTCAGAGTTCAATCTGGATCTGGGCCAGTGCGTGCTGAATACCTGTGAACCTCCGAGTACAGCTATCGCTTCTCTGGGCGACACGACGCAGTCTGGCTCGCTGGTTCTTGACGAGACGCATGAGCACACCTGTCCAAACGTCACCGTTGTCGCCGGCTACGAGTGCGAAGTGTCTTGCATCCGTGGATATGGCGGCGACAACACCAGTCTCCGATGCTGGGCAGGAGTGCTGCAGCCCGTCAGCGGAGCTCTAAACCTCTGCGAGAAGCTACCCATCTTCGTCAAAGTAACAGGCACTCTGGACCTGGAGGTGAGTGACCCACAGGCTTTCGTCCGAGATGAAGATGCGGTTCAGGGGACAAAGACGGCTCTAGCCCGCACCTTCGGCGTGAATGAATCCTTGATCAACGTGACGTTGAAAGTTGTCGCCATCAATGCAACCAGCAATGCCACGGAGGGAGAGAATTCGACCGGCGAGAGGCGCTTGAGCTTCCTTGAGCAAACAGTGATCTTCCAGGCGCGGCGTTTGGCCATGCTGGTCGTCAGAGTGTTATTCACAATCCTCGAAGAAGTTGAGTCTGAAGAAGCGATCGAGCAGCGCGGGAACGAGCTGATGGAGGCCCTTTCGTCGGCCTCAGACGAGCAGCTCGCAGAGACCCTGGTCGAGGCCATTGCCGAAGTCTCTGGTGGAAACGCAACCTACGAGGTGACGGTGGTGGATCGACAGGCCAACGTCACAGTGCTGTTTGGCGACAGGGACTATTCTGGTGACTTTAACATCACTATCCCGCCGGTCGTAGAAGACCCTCCCCCGCCAGATGATGGCGGCATTACCACCGGCCTAATCCTGGGGGTCGTCGCTGGCATCATCGCGCTTTTCGTGGGCGGCCTTTGTGTCGGCTGCCTCGTTGGGCGGTGCGTCGCGAAGAGGGCGAAGCGCCAGACAGAGCACTTCATCTTCTCGGACAGTCCGCCTCAGCCAGACGTCGAAGTACCCGAGGGCAACTACCAGGGCAACGTCTTCCTGGACGACGATGCCTTCAACAGCGCTGCCTTCAGAGACGACCCGGTTCCGCCAGACTCTCCGCCGGCGCAGCCCGGGCAGGCTCGTAATCGCGTCGTGGAGTTCGAATCGTTCGAAGAGACCCAAGCTGCAGTGCCGGAGGAGGCTTCTCGTTCCCGCGCCTCAGAGGGTGAGGGCTCCCCAGCCCCGGCGCAGGCCACGCGATCCAGACAATCCTACGACTCGAGCGCTTTCCCCATCATGGAGCAGGCCCCAAGTGAGCCCGAGCCATTGATGGTCAGTACTGTGTAACGCGTTTGCACCATGCTACTGGTCTGGTGGTCCGGTCACCACGGGACATTATTTCA
>Ga0100406_1091594_pt1 | contig 21912 bp, 19 predicted proteins | sample Orb8nscriptome_3_FD_81148 | JGI IMG/M metagenome (GOLD analysis project Ga0100406, IMG submission 81148) | Coral microbial communities from Puerto Morelos, Mexico - Orbicella 8 C C metatranscriptome (Eukaryote Community Metatranscriptome) | ecosystem: Host-associated > Invertebrates > Cnidaria >...
AACCTCAATCTTCTTCAAATGCATCTTTAATCTTTAATCATTATTTATCTTTAAGATCCTTAACCTAAAATTCTAATTCTAATACTATATCAACTTACAAAAATATTCTACTTTTAAACCTGATTTCCATGAATGCCATGTGTGTAAAAATTATGATAGAGAAAGCATTTAAATTGATTTAATGAACCAAACTCTCTAATATTACAGGGTAAGCTGTTTCAAAGAGTTGCACACCTGTTGCTAAAACTATTTTTCATGTAGTTAGTTCTTGGAAAGGGAACAACAAGTTTGTTAACCAAGTCTCAAAAAGCATAATTTAATTCATTTTGCGTTACAAATTTAGACGCAAGATATTCTGGACCCAGACCATTTAAAGACTTGCAAACCACAAGGGCTTTCTGAATTTGACATTGAGATTTCTTTCCAGTCTTTCCAGTCAGTCTTTCCAGCTGAGTTTGAAACAAGGAATCAACATCAGCATCATAGCCCGATGAAGTTATTACTCATGCAGCACAGTTTTGTAGTTTTTGTAGCTTGTTACATGTTTTTCCATAATTACCCTAAACTAGGCTGCAGTAATCAAAGTGAGGTTGAACTAGTGAGTTGTATATGCAGAGTAGGGTAGATTGAGACACAAATGGCATAGCTCGCTTTATGACTCTTATTGCAGAAACAATCTTTTTACACAGATCAACACAAATTCCATTTTTGTAGCGTTCAAGGTAAATCTGCTGTCTGTGTGCCACTCTTAAGTGTGGCACACCACATTCAAGAATGGTGAAGTCAGTGAGACAGCCATTAACGGAGCATGGTTGTGCGCGATTAGTTAAATATGATTTAAACCAATCAAGAGTTTTCCCTTGAATTCCACACCAATTCATTTTAATTAATAGTATCTCGTGATCAACACAAAGTCGAGAAACACTACAGCATTCACATAGTCACAATCGACATTTAACGCCGAACTGTCAGTGGCTTCTAGAAAAGCAGTAACAGTTGAGTGTAAAGACTGGAAACCAGACTGTTATTTAGAGATGATTTCTTCACTGTTTAACAAGTTGTATAACTGATTGTACACAATCCTCTCCAACACTTTGGTGACTATGGAAATGACTGCGATAGGTCGGCAATTGTTTAAATCAGGTGACTCACCCTGTTTAAACAACAGAGTCACTCTAGCACATTTCCAGTCGACAGGAAATATGCCAGACATCAAGGATTTATTAAACAGATCGCTTCACGGGCCTGAAATAATATCAGCACACTCACGAATCAACTTAGCAGAGATAAAAATTAATCAACTCCTAGCACTTCAATTGAGTGCACTTGAATATTGTCAACCCAGCACCTCAAATGCACTTATTGTAGACCACTTGAGATCTCGTCTGGTATATAGACTTTATACTCATACTGTAAGTACTTTCTAAATGTTTGCACGGACTGTAATGATACACCCTATGCAGAATGAAAAGGGACTGGGAGTGACACATGCGAAAATGGCCGCCTGATGCAAAGGGCGCCAAATTTTAAATATGCCAGTAAATTGATGTGTTCCCAACTGCACCAAAAAGCTGTACAGGACTGAAAATGGGAAGAAAATTTCCTATTTCAAGTTTCCAGGTGATGTGAACCTCAAGAAACGTTGGCTGCACACTATTCATTGCAATGAAGGTAAAGAATTTAGAGTCAACCAAAACACAAAGATTTGCTCTTGTCGCTTTAAACCTGAGGACTTTGTTAAGTCTATCAGAAGCCAGCGTATTTATGTCGGGGAAGGGGTTGTGCCATCACATTTTTCTTGGTCACAAAGTTCTCTGCTAAAGGGAAAGCCTCCTAAGAGACACTTGTTTACATCAAATACAGACTCCAAGTTGCTAGTATCTGAAACAAACAGTGCAACTGAAACCAATGCTGACAACTGCACTACACCAGCGGCTGGTAGCTCTCCTGATCATAACATTCAAAACGACACAGATATGCAGGGAGATACAACAGAAGATGTCAAAGAACTTCTTGAAAAACTGAAGAGTTTGGAGCTTGAAAATGCTCTACTAAAGGCTGAAAAAGAGGTTTTAAAACATCAGAAGGGTCTTGCAGATTCTCAAGTTTTTCAGTTGCGAAATTTTACCTCTGACGAGGACATTACCTTTTACACCGGCTTTCCTAACTTACCTACATTTAATGCTGTATATGAAGTTTTAAACACTGGAATGAAAGGGGAGAACATTAGGTACTCCTCATTAAAAGGAAGAAGTGTCCAAAGTGATTTTATGATGAGAATGAAAAGGAAACTGAGGAACCAGAGGAATGTACTAACAAAGGTAGAAAAAGGAGCTTAGAAGCAAGAGAAGAGTTTTTCCTAGTACTCTGCAGAATGAGAATGGGATTTGCAGAAAAACATCTGGTTCACTTGTTTCATATCTCTCAGTCAACAGTGAGCAGGATATTCCAGTCCTGGATAAATTACATGTATCTTAAATTTGGTCGGGAATCTCTATGGGCAAATAAGGAGGTTGTTAGAGCTACTATGCCAGACAGCTTTAAAGACAAGTACTCTTCCACCCATGTAATAATAGATTGCACAGAGATTAGATGCCAGATGCCATCCAGCCTTCTGTTGAATTCCAAACTGTTCAGCTTGTATATGGACCATGTAACTCTGAAAGGCTTAGTTGGAATTGCTCCCAGTGGAGCTAGAATTTTTATCAGTCAACTGTACAGTGGAAGTATTTCTGATTGCAAAATTGTTGAGAGAAGTGGCTGTCTGAAGTTAGAGTTTGATAAAGGTGACACTGTCATGGCTGATAAAGGCTTTACAATTGAAGATCTCCTTTCACTGGGTGTGAACCTAAACATTCCACCTTTTCTACGGTTGTATACCCAAATGACAGCACAAGATGTTATCAAGACCCAGGAAATTGCCTCAGTTAGAATACATATCGAATGAGCTATTAACAAAATCAAGAACTTCCACATTTGGATAATGCCGTACCACTTAGTCTATTTGGGGTAGTGAATCAAATGTGGCATGTCTGTGCCTTTCACTTATTTCCACATAACATTTAGACAAAGCAATAAGGCACTCTACAGAAAACAACATCATTTAATAAAAGAGTGACCCTAATGTTATGTCTCAGAAAGAGCACAGATTTGGTAAACTAGTGTTTTGGCACAACAATGACATGACTTTTCTCATGTTTACAGAATTCTAAAGCAGCTGGCTCTATAAAGCGATTTAAATAGCAGTTCTTGAGGCATTCATTCAATGTGTCCCAGAACTGAGGATCAAATGTGATCCTCTCTACACATGCCTTTGCTGGTGTAATTTACAAAATCACACCAGCTAGCCCCTGTAACAGCAAGTTGACACCGTATTTGCAAGTAGCACTGACGTCCCTTTTCAGTCTTGGCTGTCCATGTACATTTTCTGCAAAGAAACTTTCTTTTAAACACTGTAACTGGATTCCTAGTTGCAAACATATACTTTTCATATTCATTTAAGGCTACAGGTTCATAGGTTCTGTCTGCCTGGAAGTAAATGGCTTGGGATGAAGCACATTGTGTACTAAAGAGGCATGATTCCTTTTCCTTTTTGCAATGGTATGGAAATTAGAAGCCGTAAACCGAAATTTCCTTTAAGCATTCCATTCTTGGGATGCTCCTTGTTCTCTTGTAGTCTTCTCTATATTATTGAACCTTGCCTCATCAACAATCAAATAATCCAGGAGTGCTTCTTGGTTACTGCTCAAACAATCTGGCTTTTTTTACTGTTCAGAATGTTGCAAAGGAAATGTAGGAAATGCAGATATAGCATTTTCGTCATCATTACCATCATTACAGTCTGCTCTAGGCACTGAGTCAATATTACAGAAAACTTGCAAATTGGACTTGGAGAACTGTAACTGATAACTTGCATATGAACCACTTGGAGATTTTCCAAATTTTGTTTCCTGTAAGTTGGTACCACCTGGAGACATGATCTGAGACAGGGCAAATTTAGGATTGATCTTTTGAAGCTTGTCTTTCAACATAACTTCATCTGTTTGTGTCCTCAAGTTTTTCCTAGCCTTCATACAATAAACACCTCACACCACTATCAGGATTATAATTGCTATCTAATTTGGACCTTTTTACATTGAGTTCCATGACAGGTTGGGGCTTGATTTTTTCCCCTCTTGCAGGTCTGTGCCATAGCTGTAAACTTGAGGTTCATGCCTTAGGTGGTGCCATGTCAGATTCACGTCAAACTCCTTAATATCTTGACAGCTATACAAGCTAGACTTACAAAGTTTCATAAGTGCAAGTACATGATTACAAAAGCCAACAGATCCCACTGTGCACGTGCATGAAGCATACTTTACACCTCCACTCCCTAAACAAAGTGCAACTTTTAATCTATGAGGGGCTTCACTATTTTTAAAGCTATGATGATACAAACATTGAAAAAAGAAATAGTCATCACTAGCAGCAACTATGTCCTTCAGGTATTCGTCCTCAAGGAATGTCTTGGCTTTTCTCCTGCTTGTTAGAACTGCATGGCTCTAATTACTTCCGTTAATGTTTTTTCCAGACTGAGAGACATGTAAATCCATTTCTGCCTTCATAAACAATGGCATTCGTTGCAAACTTGTTGACCACCCAGTCAATGGAAATCTCACAGTACTTTCCTTTAGCAATGGATCATTCCAAGTTTGTAATTTTTCTTGTCTCTCCTTTCGATGAGTATAAATAAGGTTCCCATCTGGATCCACATCTCTATCACGACCTGAAGCCACATATTCAAGTACTCTATGGAAAAATTAGCACACCAGTTAATTGTCCAGAAACAAGTAAGCGACAGCAGGGACGTACATAGTGAGGGGCAGGGGGGGCAGTTGTCCCTGCCAGGAAAACTAAATGTTTTTTTACATAGTGTTTGATTTTGCTGGGCTATTTCTTGTAGCTATATTGGTTCGAAATCTCAAGAAAACCCACTAATTGACTGAAACATCTTCCATCAATGTAAATTCCATTCTACGATTGTTTCGTCAAGCCAGCATGCGCAGTAAGGAACAAAGATTCAAGGTACGAGATTGTTCTCAATCTGCTGGGAAAATGTTGGGAAGAAAGCGCCCGGCTCCCGCTCAGTGAGGATGTTGTCGATCGGAAAATCGCATCTCATTAGTAACAACAAACACACTGGTCCAACCTTGTTGATTCGTTCACAGGCTATTATAACAAAAGCACTGTGAAAGAGGACAAACACATGAACATTCCTCGTTCTAACAACACCAAAGGTAGTATAAACGAAACATTGCATAGTCATCTACGCCACTATGAGAAAAGCACAGTGAAAGAGTACATAAACACATGGATATTCCTCATTCTAAAAACACGGGTGAAAGAGGACATAAACACATAATATTACTCGTTCTAAAAACACCAAAGGTAGTATAAATGAAACATTGCATAGTCATTTACGTCACTATAAGGATATCACAAGCTTTCGAACATCAAACTTTAGGGTGGTATAAAAAGAAAACAAAGCAATCTTTGAGAAATCAGAGACACTTTTGAAAGGCAATGTGTAACGAATCATTTGCGATGTTAAACACGTTGCGGCGATAATCATGGCTATAAACGAACTTGAAAAAAAAGAAATAAGAGAACGGCAGGGTTTCTGGCCCCTTGACTTGGGTGATAAGCAGTTTATTACATTTATGGTTAAGCCGTACTGCATTTATGGTTGGTCAGTTTATTACATTTATGGTCATATCTTATTACATTTACGGTTGGTGGATTTATTACATTTGTGGTTAAAACTGATTAAATTTATAGTCAGTATTACATTTATGGTTAATTCTTATTACATTTATGGTTGGTATTACACCTCTGGTTTTTATTACATTTATGGGTGATACATGAGTGAGCAAACCAGTAACATGCCACAACAGAATGCAAGCATGGAGTTTAAAAGTAAGACTTTAACAAAATGCTTGAACAGTTTGTTAATTGCCACGTTTTCATTTGGAAGTCGCTGTTAATGAGAAGGTGCAGAATTATGGCCCATATCTGAGCTAAGCTCTAAGCTTTTTGTTGTTCTAATGCAACCAAATGACACAGTTCATGAGAGTGATGGATATAGTTAATCCTGAGCAAATGCCCAAATAAAAGTTATTTTCCTTGGCCTCAGTTTCTTACTTTAATTTGACTCTCTTTGACTTGATTTCTTGCACTTAATTTTCAGACAGCCAGGTCAGCAGTTGCCTGTGAATGACCCTGGTAAAAAGGGTCTTCGTGAAATTCAGACGGAAACAATTTTGACTGAGTCAAAACAACTGTGTGGTTTTTCCTGAACATTGGGAATTCCAAATCCAAAGGGTCTGAGTACTATTTATCTCCTCCACTCAATTTGTGAAACAAAATAAAAAGGGCTTAGACAATGTATCAAAAATAAAGATTAGCAAACATTAAAACAACTCTACGATGCAATGCGCGTCATCGCCAACACTAATACAACATTTCTCTGATAGTAATTTGACAGAAATAGCTCTCTACAGCGCCTGTTGTTTACTGCTACCTCTGGGTGGGAAAGAATGAGCTGAAATTTTTGTCTGAAGGCTTTCTTGAAAGCTTCCTTGAAATCTGCCATCAGTCTCTTCTCCACAAAGGCACAAACTGGCACAACACACTCCAAGTGCATTACATTTACTTATTTGATCATTGATCGGTGCATTTAGAGGGGAGACTACAACCACAAATCATTTGTCCTTTGCATCTTCCCTACTGCTGGCAACACAATCAAATAGTGAAGGTAGAATCTGATAAAGCAGTGATTTGAAGTACCAGCCAAACTATTAAACAGTCTTGGCTGTTAAAAAACAATCTTCTGTAGATCCTCTTCTTGCCTTAGCTTTATGGTAAGTGATGGTTACCACTGGAGCGATATAATCTGTGGCAATGCATGTGCAGTAGTGCTCTATATTTTGATTACCAAATCAGTTAATTCAAGCTGTGGGATTGGTTGAATTACCATTATTTCTGACTTCTTTACAAAAATGCCCAGCAAAAACCAAATCTTTTGTCTACGTCATATCCATTGTTTCAAAGAATTTCAAGGGATATCCATCGTGGAAACAGTTGAAACAATTTCTCAAGAGATTGGACTCGACAGCCTCCATATTAGATTGCTATCAAAAGTCAAAACATGTGGAACAAGAATATTTCTGTTCGTCAACCAGTGCTAAATATTTTGTAATTTAGTGCTGTACTGTTGGTTTTGTTTTCAGGGCAATGCCACCAAAATAGCCCTTTCAAGCTGGAGACACATAACTATGAAAATATCAAATGCCAAAATTACCAAGAAATTTTGGCTTACATTTCAGATGATGTGTATCACTTAGCTTTAGGTGTGAAGATTTCAAACCATACTAAAGTCATGTGTTTTTCGGATCTATGAATAGCTTCTAGCTAGAAACAAGATAGTGCTGTAAACTGAATTAGTTCAACATTTAATCTCACTTCAGGGAGAATCTGTTCAAGAGGATTTTGATTTGTGTATTCGGGAACCTTCATTCTCACGTGGTAAAATTTACTGCGGGTATGACACAGAATGGTCAAATGGTAAGCTTTTTTATTTCAATACGGGTAGTCGCCTATGTCCGTCATTATTAAATAGTTATTTGTCATAATTTTAAAATTCAGAGGAAAAGTGACCATGTGTTATCAGACAAAGTTTTCGTATCAGCAAGAACCAAATGAAGTCAAACTTGAATTTATGTGTTTTTTGCGGGTATATTTCCATGTTAATCAATGGACAGAAATATTTTTTGACGGCCACATTTCCTTATGTTAACAACTGTTTAGTTTGTTTTTAGTAAAATAATTACTGAACTGGCAAAGCTGAACACTGTTGCACTATTAATGTAATTGTACTGTTACGTACGAGGTGGCCTCAACTAAAAGCCTGAAAATCATATTGCGTAAAATCATGTTTTCTTTTTCCTGGTCAAAATGTGTGATATATTCTACATGTAGGCCATTTAATCCACAAAACATTCTGAATAAAAATTATTACTTGTAAAGTAGGATCAACTACCTTTAGATAAAAATAGCTAGCAGTGTCAGGTCCCCTTTCACAGTGAATTGCATGAAACATGCTTGCACATGGAAGGTGGAAGATGGAGTGAGGGCAACAATGATCGCAATCACTAAGTGATTATTTTACAGCGAAAACAAAAAGGAAGGACACTGGAGAGAAAGGGGATTCTAGGGGATTATTAGAAACCATCTTTGCAGTCCTCAAAACCCAGCTAACGAAGTTTGAACGAAGTTTGATCCAGAGTTACAGAAGTACAGCTCATTGGTTCAGATGCTGAAGCTGTGATGACTGGTGCACGTGGTAGAGTGATACCTTGAAGAAGCTGACTAAAACTGAAGATTCCAAGTCTCAAATAACAGCCCTGAAGGCAGACCTAGATGGACGACTGCCTATCTCTGGGGTAAACTTGACAACCACAACAGAAAATCAACTTTCCAATCTTCTTAGAAGAGGTGAAGGAGAGAGCCACCTTGAAACAGCAACAGAGTGGTGTCTCAAACGAATGGTCTCACTCAAGACATCGTAAAGCATGGTTTTTCCTATTCTTGCAAACATTGCTTAAGTCTGTTTATCAATGCCTGTTTCTAATGCTTGGCCAGAACGAGGTTCCAGCACCCTAAATTGGTCATGAAAACAATAGTACCAGATAAGTATTCACCCTTGCAAGTAAACAAAACTGTTGTTTTGAGTTAACGTTTTCTAGACTCAGATTGAAGGAAAAGCATATCATTTCTATGCAAAAGTGCAAGAAAGAATGGCAATAAATTAACAAGTGTTATGGCTTTGTGGTCTGTGCCATTGATGAGATCAAAAAAATTAATGCATCATATACCCTAAGATGTGCAGCACTTAAGCATTGTTTTGCCCAAATTAAAGACATTTTGGAGAATATCCTTTCTCCCAGAGATTTTAGGAAGATGGTATTCCCAAAGGTGCACAGTACCCCTCACATTACCAACCAAAGAGTCCATTTGTTAATGTCAAACAATAAGAGGTAACACTGTTATAGGGACTGCTGTAATAGGGACTGCCTTTATCAAGGGTTTCACTTTTGCTTTCTCTCAAACCTCTGTTGGAATGGCAAAGACCTGGTATTACTCTCAATGTCATGGTTTCAGAGAAGAGGAGGTGCCACAAAGTGACCACAACCTACTGTATAAAATTAAGCAGCTATGAGATGCAATAGCCAACCTCATACGGACAAGTTAGTAGACTGACACGAGAATGCTACAAAAATGAAAAGTAACTTGCTTGTTTACATTTGAAGAGAATGCCAAAGAATCACAGAACCTGGAAATGTCCTGCACGCCAAAGGACAAGCTACACAACCTCCACCACTTGATCTTCTTTTTTCAGAAACCTCTAGTTGCAAGGGTGAAAGTGATGTTGCTACTTCTTAAGTTACCCAGGGCAAAACCATAAGTCTAATACACTAGCAAAAGTTTAAGACTGCTATCTTCATTCAATTATTAGTTCTGGTATTATCCACCATGCTCAAGTCACGCTGGGCCATTTCAGATAGCCAAGCCAGCAACGTTTTCTTTTACAGTGGTAATGTATGGTAAGAGTACCAAATATCAAAATGGTGGAGTTTGTTGTTCATCGCAAAGTTCCAAAAAAGAACTTAACGGGAAGATTGGCAGAGAAATGTTTCAATTTAGTCTGGCTGTAGTGAAAACGCACACCTTGCCTGCAGAAAGATCCTACAAATACAACCTTGCACAGCCTGTACACATGTTGTCATGATCAGCCAAGCCTTTTAAGGTTTATGCTTGCTTCAAGATTGCATCGCTAGCAAAGCAGGGTGGAAATTGTTGGTAAAAAATTACAAGCATGTCAAAGAAGTTCAACTTAACTTTCTGATTTAACGAACATTTTTTCCATCAGCTAACAAGTAGGCCAAGTTTATAGAGGAAGAAAACACCATGTTCAGAAAGGAGAATGATTCCCACAGCATTGTCATTGTTCACTCAAACCATCCTGGCATATTCTCTTATTCAAGAAGGTTGGAGGTAGTGCATTTCAGGTCTTGGTATTGGCACTTTAATAGTTTTAGGATAACCCAGATCAGTTTGTAATCTAATCTGAATGTCTTGTCATTTTTCAAGTTTTGCTGTGATCCCAGCCCTTCATTATTGAGTTCATTGCACACAAATTTTAAATTCCGGGACAACAGAATTTGAAAAAGCGGTACTTTTTGAGGACAAAGTTTGCTCTATATCAATTTAATCTTTACTTGGGGAGGGAATGGGTGCACGAATGTAAGAGTAACCAGCAGGAAGTCCAGGGGAGGCAGGATTAACCACGAGGAATGGGGAAAAGTGTGGCAACATGGTCTAGAATGTAATTCAGTGTATAAACCCTCTTGTGACTCACTGTATGTTTATAACGAAACTTTTATAGATGCATTTGAACCACATCTCTTTAATGTCAATCTGCCATAAAAAGCCAACCAAATGCTCTTCAGTGGTCTACCACATTGTTCGAAATTAATATTAGACAATTTTCCATTTGTCATGGCTCGTCCAGACATCTTGAGACAACAAAAGTGCCAAAGATTTCTTCCAGATGTTTATCAACAGTGCTTACATTGACAAAATCATCCGATTCAATGTTGCATAAACTCATTTGAAAGGGATCAAACCTTCACAACAACTAGAGCAGAAATTTCAGCGTATCTCAAGCTGAACATTTTCATTGTAATCCATGAATGCCCTCAGCATGCAATGTACTGGGATTCTCATGAGTTTATTGGTGTGGAAGGCTTCAAGAAAATGATCCCAAGGCACTACTTCATAACACTGGGGAAATATTTACATCTTGTTGACCTAACCACAGAAAGCCCAAATGATCTCCTCTGCAAAGCTGCCCACCTGTAACTCACTTGGAGCAGGCATATGCCAAAGCATACACTCCCAGGAAAAACATCACAGTTGACGATGGTTTAGAAATTAAATGGAAGGCTTTCCTTCAAGCAGTACATGCCAATGAAGCCTGAAAAATTTGGCATCAAAGTTTGGCTTCTTGCTGATGCTGACACATATGTTCCACAGTTCCACAGTTCCAAGTGTACTTGAGCCAGAATCAGACAAACAGTGAGCTATTTCAAGGAAAAGGCCTTTGTTATTATGTTGTTTGGACTCTTGGAGAGCCCCACATAAATAATAATTGGCATTTTTTCTTGGACACTTTCTTTTCATCTGCTGATTTGATGTGAGACTTTGAAGCACGAAACATGTATACTTGTGGCACTGTTCGCACAACCAAGAAAGATTATCCTTCTGACCTGAAGTGAATGAAACTTGTTCAAGATGAAGTAAAAATTACAGAATCCATCAGCTTAGATCCTTGAGAAGCGAACCCGCAAGAAGCAACACAAACTTGACTTTCACTGAGAATTAGCAAAGCTTCTTATTGCCGGCTACTATGGATATAAAGGTCCTCCCAATTCTGGAACACCCACTGCAAAGACATTAAGAACCTAGGAAAACTTAAGTGGCCATTTTCTGGGGAAAATAGAGGGCAAGAAGATAGCTTATGACATGTGCGTAAAAGTTGGCTGGAAAAGGAATGAAGACCACACCTTTGAAAAATCTGTGTGTGGACAGTGTGGCATTCCTTATGCACCAGTCACATCTGTTCTGACCACTTTGATCCAACATGTTTTGAAAGTGAGAACCAACTACATCTTTTGCCAAACAATTCAAATAGATATTGTATAAAACAGGATGCTATTCCCACCTTGTTTCCACACACACACAACAACTAAGCTAAAAGCCTGCTAGTGAGCAGTGAGGAAGTAGAGCTTTGCATCAAGAGGTAAGTTGCATAGGTTAGTGTTCACATGAGAAACAGATTCTGCTTACCTCTTGGGTGCCTCATTGTTTTGAGCAAAGTTAAAACATTTGAAATTTTGCTTCCAAACTTTTTGGTTTTATTATTCTTAGGTACTTAATCAAATGTTGGAAATTTGTGATGGTAACTTGCAAAAATCAGGACAAACCACACCCAAAGCTGCACAGCCTATTCATGCCGTGACATTAGTTCAAGATGATGAGAATCAGATCCTGTGCTCAAGTTTCAATTACAAAAACAAACCACAAAGGAAGAAAAGAAAACTATCTGATTTGAGGACACTCCTGGTCAATGCCTCTACAGACATGGGAATAACAATAGTACATCAAGGTTGTCAAACATATTTGCCCCTTAGCTTGCATTCCCCCCAGAAATTTAAATCAATCCCCATAGCAACTACTCCTCATGCTCCAATGCATGACCTGCATGACACTGTAATGCATGGACTGCATTGCTATGCCTCCAACTACCTATCTGCTGAACCAGGCCCTAATGTTATGCAGTTTCCAAATGCAAAAAGACCTTTCTCTCACCACATGCATTGTGCAAATTGTGGATGTGGCGTAGATAGCACAACTCTGAAAACTAACCAGTTAGTCACAACCAATGAAAGCTGCCGTTGTTGCAACCAGCCACTATGGTGGCAAACACAGCCATTTACAAGTTCCGTGGCTGCAGGAAATTTACTCCTTAGTGCTGGGATTCTCTTTTCTAGTAACTATTATGGCAATACCGCTAATCTTGCAGAGGTAACTAACATGCAGTTCTTCAGCCAAAGAAATTTTAGCTCCACCAGGAAAAACTTCCTGTCCTTTTCATCATGGCAGAGTTACTGAGATGGTTTTGAGAAATGTGCTGGCTGAATATGGAGTTAATCTGCTGTTCCGGCCTGCATACTTTCCGCACTTGAACACTTACGAGTTTTGTTTCAACCAGATTAAAGCTTTCCTCAATCGCCATCATATGTTAGCGGAAAATTAAACAGAAATTGCCATCTATGAGGCCTGCAGCAGAATTTCACTGCAAAATTCTGATTAAGAATTTATTTCAATACCCAGACAAAAAAAATTCCGAGGCTTTGAGAAAAACATCGCATTGATTTCCTGACTTGCTTGTAAAAAAAATCAAGATCAAATCGCCATCACATATAGCAATATAATAACAGAATAACATTGTAGAAGTATCAATGATAGGAAATAAAGTGGCAGCAATTTCCAGTTGTTGGATGTTCCATTTGAGGTTTGGTAAAGGTACAGAAAACACTATACTTTGCACGACTAAAGCCCCTGAAAATTACATGTTACTTGAAGGTCTAAGGTCAACACAAAATTTGCATATTTGTACCGTCAATTTGTCAAGGCACTGTGGAATGCAGAGGCCAAATTTTCATCGGTCAAACTGTTTTCCAAGACAGTTCCTGTGCAAATCATTTGCGTGGCACCCACTTGAAGAATTTGGAACATCTGCAAAGCAAAGTCGAAGGTTTCCTCTGGTTACGTTCAATTTCTAAAGGACTTGGACTGAAAAGATTAGCAGTAGAGTTTGAAAGCCGAGGTTTTCGAAAAACAAGTTCCCTAAAGTACATTAGATCATCAGATCTAGATGTGTTGTTTCCCTCACCGCATAAACTGTTGTTGGCGGAAAAAATAATCATTGAGACTGAACTCAAACAGCTGAAATGGCAAAAAATCCTGGACAAAAAGCAGACTTTGCCACCCAGAGAGTTCATCCCTTCGTCCACACAAGGTTCCCCTGGAAGTTCAGTGTCATCACCTATGCAAGCGTCAAACCTGGTGGTGTTCAACAAATTCTACAGCTGTCTGACTAACACCAGCACTGTTAGCACAAATTGTGAAAGTGAAACTGCTGAAGATAAAAAAGCTCCGCAAGTCTGTAATTAGACAAGTTCTTATCTTCAGAAGCCAGACACAGAACTTAAGCAAGATAGTGAGCTTTTGGCTGCACAGATACAAGGGGCACGAGATTTATTGATGTCGAAAATGCAAGCATTCGAAAATTATGAAAATGGAAGCGCAGAACAGCAAAAGCTGAGTACTTTTTGTCACACTGCAGGACACAAATACAGCAAAGGTCCATGTAAAGGAATTTCCTTCTACAACAACCACGATAAACATCCAGAAGTTAGGGCAGAAATACAACAGCAAGTGGTTAAAGGCTTGGTGAAAAGGCAAGAAAAGTCAAAGAATGAATTCAACGTATTCAAGGCTGCAAGAGAAAGAGCAGCAAGTAGTTTCTTTGCAGTGATGAGTTTATTAGTTGCCTTTTCGTTGACGGAAATAAACAACTTTTCGCCGTAAGTCCCTCTTTTGTGATTGGTCCAAAATGAACAAACTCCAATTCTTTTGTTCTTTTGTATGTAAAAAAAAAAACTCGTGATTGGCAGAAAATGTTGGGTGGCCTGGTTGAGTTTGTTACACTGTAACTCAAACCTCTACTGTTTCATTGCATGGCATTGGTGGATTGACTATTCTGCAATAGGACCGCAAATTACGGCTTCCTTTTGCTCACAAACCTCTCACAGCGTATTTATTTGTGAGATCAGGGCAAATGATTTAAGTTTTCAATCTCCCTATGTTGCCATGAGGGAGCTTTTAGACTTGGTATATTTTTTGCAGTCTGTTGACTTCTCTAATACTGTCAGTGTTAGCAAAGTCCTTCTTCGACAGCACCATGGCACAGGTTTGCCTTGGGAAGATATCAATAGGGTCACCGCTTTCAATAAAATGCTTGAGGTGCTTTTTGATGATAGACAGTGCAGCCCCTTTCTCATTGTCCTTTTACCTGATGGCATTTATTTGAATTGCTCTGGGCAGTATTGTCCATATTGGAGTTACAGGTTTCTATATTAAAAGGTATGTCCTTGCTTTCCAATAGGCCTAGTACATGAGATGTTTTGTATGCTGCGAACATACACTACATGAATACAATTTTACTCAGACCATGCTATCATTAAATCTTGTAAATCATTTTTTACCCATTGAATTTTCATGTTGGTTGGGTGCTATAGTGGTTACTGCACACTAATAATGAATTTACTTTTGGGGAGCATGTTACAACAGAATTGGTCACATTTACGTCCTCTATTCATTTATAATTTAGTACCCATACCAACTGTAGGCTGGGTAGATAATCCCAACATACTGCTGTTCTGTGTGATTTTGTTAAACATCTAATCATGCAACTACAGCGAGTTGAAAAATTGTAGGGGCTTTCATCGACTTGGGTATCAACCTCAATTCCAACTGAAGATGAAACTATTCATTATGAAATAGCTGTGGCCTGTTATTCAGAATGTGGAATGCTTCAGGGACAAAAACCCATATCAGAAAAACTAAACCTTGGTGCCATATGGCTGCCTTCCTCCATTCAGGAGCCAGGTTTCCACCACCCAATCACAAAGTTTTTCCACAGCCCCACAATGTAGGCAAGCACTTGTAGTGCTTTCTTTTGTCTCTACGTTTACTGCCCCATGCCTGTCCAGTATGATTTTGAGCAATGTAGGTGCCCTTCTATCCGTATCGCTCAAAACAGGACGCAACAGTACCAGCAGTTGCAGTGGCCATAAAGAGAATCAAATACACTTGCAGTAAATAAGGTCATTCACAATATTTTGTAACTTAATCTACGAAGAAAATTATTGTGAAGAAATTGTCAACAGCTTTTAATGCAGTGAGAAGTAATAGCATTTAACTGATATTTTTTGTTATTTATGTGATGAATTTCAATTGTCGACTATTGGACATTTACATATATAGATTTATGTCAGTACCCAGCCAATAATCCTGTCACTCCCCTGGCCAAAAACAACAACTTATGTCTTCACTATTTTTCGTATGCAAGTGCAAAATTATCAGAGAGGGATCCACTGTAATCAGCTAGGCTGTAGTGGTCTCCCTGCCTAATAAAATTTTATGTATGCAAGAATTTTAGTTAGGCAAAGTTACATAAATAAACAAATAAATAAATAAATAATTGCAGAATTCCCTCACAGGGCCCTGAGAGAAATTTTAACAATTTTATGTGGCTAAATCTAATTTAGGCTAAGTTAGACACGAATCAAGATTGCTGTCAAGCAGTCCTCCTCAGAGTGGGTATGGGGTGGCTAGGAGATTTGTGCAGGGGCACCTGGATTTTAAGCTAGGTTTCGATGTCAAATCATTCTCCATGGTTTTCACTGCTGGACAGATCTCATTAAGTTTTTCTTGTCCTTTGATCTTGCTGCTTTCAGACCTTGTGTTTTTTGCTGGTTTAGGATGGGCTGGAGAAAGTAACAACAGTATGCAGACAGCTCCTGTTTTGCCGCCCACAGCAGATGTCACAGGGGAGAATTGCATCACCCATGCAAAATTCAGAAAGCATGTGAAGTTATTAGTCACCAGTACTCTGCAAATTTGTAGTCTGGTTAATAAGTTTTACAGGATCGCGGTTTTTCAATCAAGCTGTTCATTGAAACTCTTTGGCATTACTTTGGTCTACTAAAGCTCTTTTCTACTTCAACATTAAGAAAAAGGTTAGTTTAACACAAATAGATTTGACTTTTAATGCGGCTGACTTAAAAATATGGGAAAAATTCCTCAAGCAAACTGAAGTGTTTGTGTATGCACAATGACAAACTGAATGCTAATGAACTTGACACAGTTGCATCTTTCTCTTGTTTTTTGTCTGCTGCATCCACAAAATAAGCTCAGGAATAAGAGATAAGCTTCTGGGAAAATTTGAGGCCTTGAAAATGTGGGGTTGACTCATACATGAATTCGACTCGTACACGGGTAAATACAGTATCTGTCAGCCGTACACTCTCTGCATATCAAAATCAGTTTTCCTGATCCTCTTGTTGATTGCTTGCAGTTGTAGCGAGTGCTCAGAGGAATTAAAAGAACTCAAGGTGACCCTTCGCCATTACGCCTACAGGTTACGGGACAACCTCATGGATGCGATTTTCCGGTTTTTGGACCTGAGTACAGCAGACTATTATATGGTTTGCGCAGCGCATGATTTGGCTTACTTTGGTTTCCTTCACTCCACAGAGTTAACTGTTCCTAATTGGGCTAGCTTTTCGCTAGCTATCCACCAGGGGGTAGCTGACATTGCAATTGATTCGGATGTGTCTCCATCATGTCTAAGGGTTAGGATCAAGGCTTTGAAAACAGATCCTCTCCTTCCTTCTTTTCCCTCCTTCTTACCCTCCTTCTTACTTTCCCTCTTGCTTTCTTTCTTATTCCCTTCAAGTTGAGTACATCATTGAGTTATTTACTATTGAATTGGATTTTTCAAGTTATGTACAAAATTGAAAGGAACGCTAAGGAAAGATTACAAATGGACATGTGAAACTTGCAATACATAGGCCAATCTTTATAGTGTCATTAACATGTCACATTTCTAGAGGTCATGCATTCCATCGCCAACAATTCTGATCATGAGGAATCTGCACAGCATCAGCGGTGCTCCCTGTGAATCCTATATGGCGGCCATGGGTATAAAGAGATGTGTGAGCTGCCGTGTGAGTGAAATTTATTACCAACAACTACATAATCTATCATCTGTGGTGTTGTACCGTACGCATAAGAAGAGGCAGAAAACATACCCACAGATGTATGTGGAACGACTAATTCATCGCCAAAAGGTTCGGAATGTGAGTATTAACAGACTTTCGAGCAAAGGAGGATAAAATTCTAGGTTTATATTATAAAGATTGATAATCTGATGGATTGGTTTAAGTCCTATGTGGAAATAAATAAATGCGAAGTTTAAAAAAAGCCAGATTTTTTTTTATTACTATTTTGTGATTGAGAGGTACTTATACGTAAACATTTGTATTGCTAAGGATCATGAGCATCTGATAAAGTGGGAAGGTTGACCTCTGGAGAGCTGCACATGGCAGCCGTCGTCTCATCTGACACCAGAACTTTAGAGGTCAGTTTTACCTTAGAAACCCTGCTTCAGAAGTTCTCAATTTTATTTTCCTGAGATTATGAAACTGATAGACATCATGAATTTGCAGGAGCGATGAAAAACCACCAAGATCAAGTCAAGTAAGACTGCATGAGGTTGGCCAGCACTTTTAGTCGGCGATTCTTGCAGGCCTTAAGTCAAAATCACTTGCACCAGCAGGGCTCAAAATTAATGGTAACAGTTAGTGGTTTTCAACGTTTGGTTACTAAAAATGTGCCCAAGTAACCCGACATGCTTAGTAAAACTTTTCATTAAATTAAGTATTATTTGCATCCATAGAAAATCTTCTGACAAATAAATATTAATTTTCACGAAAGGCTGCTGTTTTTTGTTGTTTTTTTTTTTTTGGCAAAAGATTGTTTTCTATCGTGAACAATTTGTTGTTCTGAAAGATATGCTTACAGCATAATCAAACAACGAAAAATGCTCACTTTGCAGAACTCAAGGTAACCAGACACAACCTTAAAAAAAGACACAACCATTATAAAATTACTTATGCCATTTTGCTTATTTCAGCATTTGTTTTGTTTTGTTTTGTTTTTTTCCATAAGTGGCTCATTAGTGCAAACTGGTCATTATACAGAACAGATGCAGAAATCGTTGGACAGTTTTATCAGAAAAAGACCGCCGCCTGAAAGTTATGAAGAGGAAACGGTAGATCACGAAAAACCACAACAAACAGGTACAGTTTTGAACACTACAGAAGACTCCCAGAAGTGCTATGAAGAAAAGTGAAAAGAAGAAGGAAGAACTTTTCACCAAGAATGGAGAAAGGTTTTTTCCTGGTTGCAGTTCAACAAGTCTAAACAAACAATGTCTTGCAGTTTTTGTCATGAATTTTCCTCTCTCAATGACAAGAGCACTTCGTTTATCACAGGTAGTCAGGCTTTACATATCGGAAACATAAAAGCACACCCAAGCAGTCGTAAGCATGAGACATGCTATGCAGCCAAACAGCAAATTGCCAAACAGGAAAAAGGTTCAAGGGACATTGTATAAGCTTTGAGGCAAATGTCACCTGAAACTGAGGAGAGGGTGTAAAAGCTTTTCAACAGCTCTTATTACATTGCGAACTGTGAACGACCATTTAGTGACTTTGCAAATTTATGTAAACTCAATGTGAAAAATGGTTTGTCTCTGGAGGACACTTACATTAATGACAAAGGTTGTCATATTTTTGTTGAAACAATAATAGTGTTATGAAAGATGCAGAATCAAAGCAGGTGAATGGATCACGCTTTATTTCAGTCATGGCTGATAGTGGGACAGATACATGTAACAAGGACCTGGAACTTGTCTATATAAGATTTCTTGGTCGAAACACAAACAGAAAAGAAAAGACAATGTAAACAAGTGTTAACTTGCCTATATTTTACTTTAAGGGTCACAATGTAATATGAACCATCCATACATTAGTTTGTCCCATTTATTGGCACAATTTTCTATTAATATATTTAAAATTCATGAACCAATTCTTGGATAACAAACTTTATAATTTGGTTAGTAAAATTTATGTGCACTAACCCAAAGGGTTAGTAGTCCAAAAAATTAATTTTGAGCCCTGACCAGTATACATACCCATGGAACTAGATTTGTGTGCTATGTCAGCAAGAACAAGAGGGTGGATTCAGATCATGAAGGGTTAAAGCTGTATAAAAGAGAAGAGCTGTCTTTGTTGAACTCCCTTCCAGACTATTGTTGGTATTTTCTTAATGATCATGGCCAGGGGCAAGCAGTAGAATCCCATCTGAAAATAAAACCTGTGTTGAGTTGGACTCCTGCCCACCAAATAAATAAAGATGGCAAGTTGATACCAGCACCTAGAATGCCTGTAGGAAAACTAGGTGTTGACATATTAAGAAGGCCATGCGATGTCAACAACTTGTTTGAATAAATAATGATTGTTGATATCTCACAATATCAATGATTACAAGTAGTTTTGTCTCTACAGTATTATATAAAAATTATGTTGTAGTTCAATTTTATCCTTGGTTCAATTTTTATGTTATTTTCTTTGATATTCATTATCATATATTAACATGAAAAAGAACAAAGGAAAATAAGCACCCCTGACTATAACATGTGGCAGGACACCTTAGACACTGAGTTTGGTAGGGGCAAATTTAAGCGCCTCTTTCGTGGGCCTATGCGGAGTGGTTGTAATAGGAAAGACATGGGCGGCCAAGAAAGGTAATTAAAAGTTATTCATTGACATCCACGTTTACTTAGAAAGCGAGTTTAATCAGAAAAGTAACACTGTACACAGTTCTGAGTGAACAGTTATGTTGAGACTACATATAAATAGGCGTCGCTGAAAGAGGTGTGTAGCTCTCACCATGAGGTTAGTAAGTCCCAGTTTTATATTACATTACTCATTACAAATAACCCTTGTATGCTTTCATAGGAAAAAGATACAAGTTAATTTTTCATTCAGTTATAATAATACTTATTTCAGGCAAGGGCAAATGTTCCCTGTGTAAGTACTCAAACTCAGAACAAAAGTATGCAGAAGTCACCATTTAGCACCAAGCCAGAAATCCAGGTAAGAAGCCAATTTGAAATTATTCATTCAAAATGGTTTAGTTGTTTGGTTTGTGGACACAAACTATATTCTGAATGAAAATTGAAATAATGTCTGTACAAATTGAATCCTAGCAAGAAGTATCAAACGTCCAGTTCAAATAAAGTTATAGAGGAATGCCATTTGGAAAACAGATGAACATTAAAACACCAGTTGTAGAAATTCATGAAAAGGAATACCAGTCAATTTGTGTTTGTGTTGTCATGGATATTGTTTTTTCAATTTTCTCCACAGTAGTTTTTATAAAATTGTAAACATATGAGTAAATAAATAAAGTTGTTGTTGTTGTTAGTGTAACAAGCAAGCACTTCATTAATTTGGTTATATGTTATGTTTTGGTTTTCAGATAGAAGCAGTAAAATAATCAGTGAAATGCAACCTCAAGGGTCGCTTTTGGATAAAGACTGATGGGACTGATGTGAAAGCAGCCTTACAGGAGTCATTGCGACAAGAGTTGAATGGTGACGTGGATTTGCTGGATGGTAAGCTGCAAGATATACGGAGGGAGTATGAAGCAAGAATATCGAGCTGTGAAACAATAAGTGAAGACAATAACATAAGCAGGGAAGATTTAGTTATCGCATTTGTAGCACTGATTGCTACCCTAGAGGAAGACATTGAATTTCTTGATGATGGTCTCCAAAAACGAGCAGTCTGAGAGTCTTTTCATTCAAAGTTCCACAGCCCCTGCACTCCAGTTGAGACTCTGAAAAGCCTTGCTTGGGGCATTGTAGAATTTCAAACACTGTTGGAACAGGCATCCTTCTTCACGGAGCAAATCATTACTTTCATTGCTGACTTGAATTTGTCGCGATCACAAGCACCACGAGCATCTAACTGGAGCCTGTGGCTGAAACAATCCCCTGGCTATTTGCAATTCTTGCAAAACCTCTTCCAGAAAAAGCAGATTTGTGCAACACACATTCTTGTTTTCATGGTGGCCGACAAGCAGCGCATCTGCAAAGCTTACGCCATTCCCACCCAGTATGTGCCTTATAAAGAGATTAGAGACCAGGAAGTGAGGGATCTCACCAAGAAAATCAAAATTGAAACGACTAAGGCACATCTCAAAGTTGTTGGTGTGTACTATTTTTTGACATAATGAACAAAAAATGATATGAATAGGTAAAGCATGTCTGTTCTGTCCCAGTTTGGTTTTTGTCAATCTTGCTAACCAATTCAAGGAAGGATATCCTTATGCCTGGATTAAGAGACCATCCCTCGTTTTAGCATCTACAATTGCCTAGATGATATTGTTGACAAAAAGTCAATTACAGGCACCAAATAAGAACCTTCCTCTCCTGGTTGCCCATTGCTCACAAACATTGTTGCTTAAGCTCCTTTGTTTTGAATGTCTTTTGTTTCTGCTATCTGTAGGTACCAGTACTGATGGTGAGTTTGAGCAGTTAAGGAGGAGGGGTGA
>Ga0100406_1032575_pt1 | contig 21172 bp, 14 predicted proteins | sample Orb8nscriptome_3_FD_81148 | JGI IMG/M metagenome (GOLD analysis project Ga0100406, IMG submission 81148) | Coral microbial communities from Puerto Morelos, Mexico - Orbicella 8 C C metatranscriptome (Eukaryote Community Metatranscriptome) | ecosystem: Host-associated > Invertebrates > Cnidaria >...
CCGACACAATGTATTGACTGTAGTTTAATGCGTGTTCTTATGAGTCTGGGCTCACAAAGATTTTACAATTACTGGGAATGCGTTTTTATAATAAGCATTAAATAATACCAAAATGCTCCTTAATGAGCATGGGCACCCGCCTATTTTATTTCAAAATTGAAGTTATCATATGACAAATATTCAGTGAACAAAGTTTGAACAAAAATCTATTGTCACTTTTGTTTCAGAGGAATTGCCTTAAGCAACTGGAAAGAAGCCTGAAAAAAAACATGACCTCGCTTCCAATGTGTGGCTCCATAGCTCAGTTGGTAGAGCATTGCACCAGTATTGCAGAGGTCACGGGTTCGAAACCCGTCGAAGCCCTGATTATTTTTTTCAGGCTTCTTCTTCCCAGTTGCTTAAATTCGAAAATTTACTGTGATGATCATTCTTTACTTTCATCTACAACCGCAGTTCAAATATGAATTATTTCATATCTACTTCACATCAAATGGACAAAATGTTGGACAATCTTTCCCCATTCATGTACAATTCTACTGTGAAGTATGTTAGAAACTCAGCGGAGGCAGTGTGGCCAAGTGGTTAGAGTGCCGGATTGGAAATCCATAGGTCCCGGGTTCAAATCCTGTACTGACCGCTAGCTGATGTTGTTCTCAGTTGCCCCGAGTTCAATTTCTCGGCTGCACTTGTAAATAGCCAACTGGTCTGCCTCCCGCCAGTCAGGATTCTTAACTTAGTTATGTTTATTTGAATATTTATCATTGTTTGTTTACATTGGTCCTGAAAAGCCCCAATGGGGAGTGGCCAATTAAGTGTACATCCGTACATCCATACATACAGTATACATGTAAACTCTGGTAAAAACATTCAACAGCCCCCTTAACTACATGGTGATGAAACCGTTCGAGGGTGGTGTGAATTTTTTTATTCGAGGTTACCTCCACAATGTTTTAGTCAAGCTCCACAAAGGAAGCAAGACCTTCTACATCAGAGCCCTTCACTATCGAAGTCTTCAGAAAAATGAATTCCCACAGAAAAGTAGGTTAGCAATTTCCACTAAACAACCCTATGATGTTCTTGCATCATCTTGCACCTGTGTAGCTGGGTCTCTAGGATTTTGTAATCATGTTGTGGGCCTAATGTATCTTGTTTCTCACTACTACTTGACAAAAACTAAATCTATTCCTGATGATTTGGTTTGTATCTCCCTTCCCCACCAGTGGCATAAGCCAAGAGGGAAAAGTATCTCATCAGAACCACTGATGGGCATGGTTTTTAAGAAACCCAAATTAGACATGTCAGGTGGGGGAAGCCAGGGTTCAACACCAACGGTAGCCAACTAGCCACAGACTAGTAGAAATTTAGTTTTGGCTAGTAGGTTTTTGATTTCCACTAGCCACTTTGGCTAGTCAACAAAATGAAATTGGCTGAACTAGTTTCTGTCTTCTTCAAGGAAGACAAACACAAAATTTGCACTTTTCTCGGAAACAAGGTCAGAATTTCATTGTGGACATACATGTATCATGGTACCAGGCATGTGGTGTTCAGCATGTTTGCAAATTTAAGTTTGTCTACTTTTTGCTGGGTGGCACGTAAATGGGGAACTGAGCATGTTAATTTTGATGAAAGAAATATTTGACAAACAAGACAGCATTTTCTGAAAGCATACATCAATGCTCTTTTTTGTTACGAAATTTTTTTCATGCTCAAAATAGTGCAGAACTGTAAAGGGATAACATTTACTTTAGCATAACAATACGTGGGTGATTTGTCGTTGTATGCATACTTACAAACTTACCACTGCAGAAATAATTAGATGAGAGAGATTTATTTCCTTCAACATTTAAACCAGCCGTTTTTAGCAGTCAAATTTCGCCAACAGTTTACAGTATTGTTCAGATAGTTGTTTTACTTTTGAAACATTTCTACAGCACCTGTCTGTGAAGAAGTCTCCGAGAAGAAGTTGGCAACAGTTTTAAGTGACATCTTGGAGGTCTTGATATTTTTCCAAGGAAGTCTCAGAGAAAAACAGAGTTCTGAAAGTCTTTTCAGGAACTGGAACTTTTTTGAAACTAGTTTACTGGTAAGTACAGTATAATTACCAACGTTGTGTATTAAAGAGAGTCGCTTCCATCATGCTTTCAAGTCTTGCTAATAATACTGCTGTTATTGGACCTAAGTGAAATTTTCGTGACACGTTAGTTTTGCGGATTGCTTGGCTAGTAAAAAAGGGTTTTGGCTAGTAACATCTGAGTTATCACTAGCCACTAGGCTAGTAAGTTGAAAAGTTCATGTCGAGCCCTGCTCGTTTTGAGTCTAGCAATCGATTTTCATCCAGATCCATTGAGGTTTTCCTGAGGAAAATGCTTGTGATTTGTATTTCATGAAAAAATGGTGCCTGTTTTAGTGCAGAAAAAAACTTGAAAAATACGACTCAAAACTTTAGAGCGAAACCTTTGATCTTCGATAGTCTGAAAACCAGACGCCATGTTTCTCACAAGCCCTCTGAGCTTTTGTTTTGGCTGTTAACCGCTGTCAAGTCAAACTGCTTTCACTGGGGTACAAATACCTTTTTTACAATAACTGTCTAATTTCTTGTGCACTGATTGGCTAATTTTTATCATCAATAAGAGTACAGATGGATAAACTTCTAATTTATGCAAGCTTTCAAGTTCAACTTTCAGCTGTCAAACTGTCAACTTTTTAACCAATGAGATTTTATGGACTTTTTTAAGAAGCCAGTCAAAAAGTGAGAAAAGCTCATGACAATGTCCGCATCATTTTGAAGAAAATTTGCTTGTTTTTGTTTACGGCAAGTTTACAGTGTCTTTCCCCTCATTTATTCCAGACATTTGTCAACTTCACAACTCTTTGAAGGAAAGTAATTGGTACCCCTTGTAAGTGACTAATCTTGCTGCCCTTGTCTAATCAGAATATGGTAATTTTGTTGAGTATACATGTACTGAACATGCATAATTTGAAATGAATACTGTATTTGGACACTGGGTAATATAGGCAACTTACATTTTGAACAGTGTTATGAGTTATCATGTTACAGTGGAACATACTGCTGGCAGTCACTCCTTTCTAAATTAAATATGTAATTTTTTTTCTAACCAGGATGGGCAGCATATTGGAGTAGATTTCTGGGAGTTATTTGGAAAAGGCAGAGAAGTTCTTGAGCACAAATTAGAGGAGTTGAAAGGCAAGAAAGGTGATGAGCCTGAAGACATAAAAGTTGCTTTGGAGACATTCGATTACATAATGGCAGCCTTGAAAAGACTATCTGAGAAAGATATTGAGGCAGTGACAAAGAATCTGTCTGACATTCAAAGAGAAATAGACAGCAATGTGATGATTGCCCATGAATTTATTTCCCCTCTGTTGGGTCCCAAAGGCATTGTTGTCCTTCATTCCTGACATGCACCATCATGAGAGTTACATGCTAAGGAACCCTCAAAGTTAAGGGTGGCTTCAGCAGTTAGCACATGGAGAGGACTTGGCATTGGTTAGTGGTCTATAATACAGGTACAATCATGAAATATTTCTTGTGTACATAACATTATTTAGAATTTTTCTTTGGTCTGACACTACTAAGTAAACATTTACCACTTTGGTTTCCAGAACAATTGTGCAACTTTTTCTGAGTTGTTGTACTGTGTTTTGTGCTGAACATCCACCACACATACTGTAATTATACAGCTGATAACCCATTGAAAAGTAGTTTATTGAAGTATGATTCAACACTGAAAAATAAAATAACTCTAATGTTGGTGAGCATGTGGTATCCATGCCATTGCTGCATCATTTGTCTTGTACAATACCATGACTGACTTACCCAAATCTGAAATGGACTACTCTAAAATGGAGTTCTATGATAGAAGCTGCAGGTACCTAGGTTGCACATACTGAACTGTACACTTGCTTACTGAATTTAAGCTCATAACAACAAACTCAAAATTTCATTACACTAGGTGCCTCACTTGTATTGGCTTTTTCAAGCTATTATGTTTACAGAATCTGATACTAATTAATTGTTTTGGCCTACTGCTGATTGATAAGGTTTGCTGAAAAGGTTTACTGTTAGTCTACAAAATGAGGCTACAGGCTCTGTGTCTAGGTATAAGAGCAGCTAATGCTTCTTTAATAGGACTCATTTCGAATAGTATTTTGAAGAGTTGTCCATTTTATGGGTAGCCCATTGGGGTAGGCCATCGAGATAGTCCATACAACTACATACATGTACACCTAGCCATTGAAGGTCCACAGACGGATTTCTCATACATTGCTAAGAAAGTGAAAAATCACTGAGTGATGGCAGCAAATTTAATGACAATAATAGGGTAAATGTTTCAATTAGAGCTACAAAATGGTGTCAGGGAAAATTGTTACACAAAAGATGGAGATAGAGAACACTGTCAAGATTTGTTGACAATAGGCTCTTTGCACCATGACTTTGTCACATGACTTTGTCAATCACAGAAACATGGTTGTGGTATAAAATAGATTCAGGAATGGAAAGAGCATATCAAAAATAGTAAAGTGGGCAAGTCTGAGACCCCCAGCATTCAAAAGATAGTTCTAAATATGGCAGTTTTAGTTTTTTAAAAATTCAATTTGTATTCTAAAAGTTGCTGGTGAGCAAGGTCGTGCTTTTCAGCAGTATTTCCTATGTGAATAACCTTAATTTTCCCAAAAATTCAAACTGCTAAAATCTCTAATTTTCAACACTGCATTAGAGGTTCTGGCAACAATTCCAGATTCACCTCCAGAGGCAGGACTCAAGCCAAATCTGGTCAGAGCCCAAACGGGAAAATGCCCAGATGAGACTAAGCCATTCAACAATGACAAATCCACAAACACCTCTACAACAACGCCATGGAGTTACATTCTCTGGTAATTGTTCTTCTTGCCTGGCATTGCCAGCCACCAGAGGAAGTTACCAACCCTTTCTTGGATCTCAGGAGCATTCATCATCCACCCTGACAAGTCAGTATTCCTTCCAAAAAGAGTATTGACATTCCTAGGGTTTGTCATTAATTCTATTGATATGACACAATTCACCTTACACCAGATAAGGCCGACCACTTAAGGGAGACTTGCACGAAACTTCTCAACACCCAACACCCTAACATCAGAGATGTTGCAGAGGTTATTGGTCTCATGGTTACCAGTGCCCCTGCAGTAGAACTGTGTATGCTTTTCTACCGAACACTGGAGAATGAAAACATTGATGCTCTGAAACAAAACCGCGGTTATTTTGATGCACGGATGGAGCTGAGTGCCTCAGCTAAATCTGACTTACAGTGGTGGGTTGATAATATTCAGCAATCTGAAAAGAAAACCTCACCACCCAACCCTGACATTGTGATAACTACAAATGCATCAAAACAAGGGTGGGGGGCAGTGAGAGACCACCACACTACAGGGGTCGGTGGTCCCCTGCTGAGGCAGAGAAGCATTTAAATGAGCTAGAACTTCAAGCAGTCTTCTTTGCATCGTGTTCACTGTGCGACAATGTTAGAAATAAGCACATACGTATCTTGTCGGATAACACAACCACCGTTTGTTACATTAATAATATGGGTGGCAGTATATCCAGGGCTTGTAACATCATTGCAAAGAAGATTTGGCAATTTGCCTCGGAAAGAAATAATTTTCTAAGCTCAGCCCATTTGCCAGGGAAGCAAAATATGTTAGCTGACAGAGAATCTAGCATGTTCAATGATCAAAATGAGTGGATATTGCACCAGGATATTTTCCAGAAGCTGTCCCTGTTATGGGGACCTTTCGAGATTGACTTGTTTGCCTCTAGATTGAACAAACAGGTTTGCACTTATGTATCATGGAAACCTGATCCAGGTGCAACTGCTGTGGATGCATTTTCAATAATATGGGACAGGAAGCCCTTTTATGCATTTCCACCTTTTTCCTCTATTCATAGATGCTTACAGAAGATCACCGCAGACAAGGCAGAGGGTGTGATAATTGTTCCTATGTGGCCCATTCAGACTCATTATCCCAGGTTGATGTCCATGTTGATTCAATGGCCAAGACTGCTACAGAGGAAGGAGAACCCATTAAGATTGCCCCACTCCCAGAAAAGCCACCCGTTATGGACCAAAATGCAGCTGTTGGCATGTCTTGTATCCGGGATAGCTTTGAGGCAAAAGGAATTCTGGAAGAACCAAGAGGAATCATGTTGCAGTCATGGAGAGAATCTACCAGGAACCAGTATGGCATATATCTCAAAAAAGTGGACAAAATTTTGCGTGAAAGGAACATTGATTTACATGACACCTGTAAACAATGTTCTGAAGTTTCTGACACTCTTGTATGAGTCGGGGCTTGGATATAGCTCAATTAACACTGCTCATTCTGCTTTGTCCTCACTCAATTGTGGTAGCACATGTCTTGTTGGAAACCATCCTCTTATTTGTGGGTTCATGAGAGGGGTCTACATTTCAAGACCAACACAGTCTCGTTATACTATTGTTTGGGATGTTAAAGTTGTGTTAGATTATTTTAGACAATGGAAAGACAATAAGGAGCTCTCACGTGACAAACTATCTTTAAAAACTACTACTTTAGTAGCTTTAGCATCAGCACAGAGGGTGCAATCTTTGCACAAGCTAGATCTAGACTGCATGACACAAGAAAATGACAGGATTGCATTTAAATTTGACGTATTAAAACAAAGTAGGCCATCTGTCAAGTCTCCCATCATGGAACTTTGTGCTTATCCTTAGAATCCTAAAATGTGTGTTGTAAAAACGTTGTCACATTATCTTGAAAGAACACAGTTATTTAGAGAACAAGAAACCAAGTTGTTTTTGACTTATCAGAAACCTCATCATGCTGTAAGTGCTAGTACTATTAGCCATTGGATAAAGTTTATGCTCCAACGAGCTGGAGTTGACACATCTAAATTTGGTGCTCATAGCACTTGAGCTGCCTCCTCTTCTGCAGCTAAACAAGTAGGAGTGCCCATCATGGACATACTTAGCACTGGGGGATGGTCCTCAGAATGCACCTTTGCTAGGCACTATAGTGTACCAATTCAAAAGAAAAATAACTTTGCTGAAGCTATGTGTAACACTTAAGCCAGGATTTGCAGGTTGACTTGTCTGTCAAGCATCTACAGTTACCTATGTTTTTCTTTTTGACTTTGTAAAGGTTACATGTAGATACACTTCCACTGGTTGGGTTGTGATTAAAGAGCTTACTGTTGCATTGATATCTCTAGCCTGTATTTATCAAGGCTTCAAAATCTCACATGATCCCTCAAGCAGATGACATAGAAGAATTAGAAAATTAACATAGATTTTACTACACAAGTATGCACTTGTGTTTTGTAAATACAGTTGAAAGTCTGCTTGTGACCACCTCTCGTAAACGACCACCTCTCCTCAGCAACCAGTTTTCCAAAATACCAAAAGTTTCCAAGTCATATCATTATATTTGGAACCTCTTGTAAGCATCCACCTCTCATAAGCCACCGTGACCACTGTTAGAGCTACAAGTTTGAAATTTTCCTTTCTTTTTAACATCCTGTAAGCGACCACTTAACAGATAATAGAGCGCAAATTGGATAATAAGGCATTGTCCCGCATAGTATGAGACAGAAATTTCTCGATGGAAAAGAAGTACTGGATTTCCTCTCTGAATTGACTTTTCACAGGAATAAAACATTTAAAACATTAAGTCTCTGCAGTTATCATATACTTATTAGGCAAAATTTTGACACAATACGGACTCAGCTCTCATGAGCAACCACATAGTCTTGACAATATGGATGGTCCCTTATGAGAGTTTCGACTGTATTTAAGAACTTAAGGGTCTCAAGCTTCATATTACTGGTAGTAGTCATGGAGCCTAGCAAATGTTTTGTGAACATTATTATGGTCTGATTGTCAGTTCATCAAGAAAACCTAAGTTATACAGTTTAACCTTCATTTTGAGTGGTTTATTTATTTACTTATTTTTTACTTTTAAAAATGTGGTCCAAAATTGGGTGTTGGGAGTACATTATACACAAGTAAATGCAGAAACTTTGTTTGTAAGAAAACTTGGTAATAGACAACAAATTAGCATCATATTTTATGCAGTTTCCCCCACGAGAAAGTGTCTCCCCAACCCACCTGGCGTGCCATACATATGGCACAAAAGGGCATAAACTAAGAGCCAAACCATTACATTTTAGTGAAAGGCAGGGGGATGGAAATTTCTAGAAATTCAAGCAAGTATCTTTCATTGAATAGAAACCCAACAACAAAAAGAGATGTTAAGTAGTGATTTAAATATGTAAGAATACTGGACAATCGTTTAATGTAGCTCAGGATAATTCCATTATCATGCAATGCAAACCAGAGACAATCATACCATAAAAGGACACACTTTTTCTTAAAAGTAATAGTAATCATGAGGGAAGAAAGCTTTGTTTTATCTTAATTACAGCTTTAAGAAGATCACTCAAGCGACAAGATCACAGCACTTAGAGCTGCCCAACAGCCTAAACAGTTTCATGAAAATGTAAACACATTACAAGAATGACTAACCTTAAAAATTCTGTACATTGGCAGGAACTTGTAGCTGACATTTGTCACCTCACAATTTAAAGTCAAAATTTCAAAATACAGTAGTTCTAAGCCAAAAGGCGACTAAAGCAAACATCGTGTATCAGTTTTTACCAGTAAACTATATTTTAGGCCACCAAATTCCCCAAATCCTTCCTATTTTTTTAACACTTTTCTTCAGCAACAGAATCAAAACAAAGACAAATGCCTGCCAAGCATTCCAGTTAACAGAGTGTTTAAAGGAAAAGGTTGCAGATTACCAAATGCAGTTGGCTGCACTAGACAAATCAGAAGGACCTCCAACCCAATAGTAAGAAACCTTAAATAAAATGTGGAAATGACAGCAAATCATTTATTGCAACAATGTGCCACCTGCTGTAAGGTAATTCTCAACTATATTAAAAGGATTAGTCTTGGATAAAATAAGTCTTATTTGACTTAAATAAATCCAATCTGTACATTCTTTTTGTTCACTGAATTTTTGGTAGCATCTGTCAACCTTCATCAGAGTAAAAAATTAGTTTACACCTCATACAACTTTTCCTGTGTCAATAGTAGACATTGACAGATTTCTAAATTTCATTTTCCAAGAGTTTCATCATACGTCCAATAATGCCTAGACTCCACATGTTGGAGGACCATATTAGTGCATTTTTAAGAAAATCGCACATGGGCCTCAACTTTTATGGCAAAGAAGGAATAGACTGAATTCATTAAGAATTCAAAATCCAAGCAGAGCACTTTGACCACATTGGGAAGGAAGAAGTTAGGCTGTGCTAAGTAATGGTAAATAATTCCTATGCCATTCTTCTATTGGACCCTGGATGATTTCCCTTGATTTTCTTACTGCAGGAAGAAAACACTGGAGAGCAACAAAAACAGAGGAACTCCAACCTTCCCTGATTTCTGAGGCAAGAGAAATGAGCTAAATTTAGCTAAATTTCGTAGTAAACATGGAGTCAATTCAAGACAATCATGATAGACGTCATCCTCGGAGACCCAGGGGCAGTTAGTGGGGGCAGAGGATCACGTCTATAATGATTGTCTTGAATTGACTCCATGTTCACTAAGAAATTTATAACCTGATAGTGAAAAAATATTCAAGGTACACCAACTTCTATTAAGAGGCCACCTCCCATTTCCCCGAGGGTAGCCCACTGTATTATATGTAAACCAAAAATAAATGCACAGCACGAAATGACCTAGGTACGAGTTTAGTGTTACACTACATGTATCTATGCAGGGTGTGTAGGTAGCGGTGGTCTAGTAAAAGATGACAACACGGGCAATGGTTAACTATTCATTCTTTTCCTTTCTTAATTTAATCTCTTCCTACTCAACAAGATTGTGTGCTCCCTGTGGTTCCAAGCCTTACGGAGCCTTACATATCAGGATAGAAATTGTCCTACCCCTACCCCCTAAAATGGGATGACAGCATTGTGTGACGAAAAAACAAAGAACCGCTGCAAGCAAGGATTCAAGCAGCAATAGATCAAACGATGATCAAACGTAATATTTTGGTGTAGTGCAAAGCAAGCAACTATCTACAAATCACTTAGCTGTCTTTGACTTAGATGCAGTGGTGATCGTATGTGTCGAAAGAGGGTCATAGATTCATGGTATTCAACCATTAAATAAGTTGACAGTTGGCGATGTACATCGAACGTTGCATAAACAAAAGCAAATTTCTGCTTTATGTGAAACGAATGGCGACAGAAACACGTCAAATCGGCTTTTGGACCTGCCTTTTACAGCAAATAAGGTTAGAGCATTTTGAAATTATCAGCTCTGTGTCTATTTCAACTTAACATAGCTCAAGACATGTGGCGCATGCTAAAATATATGTCTAACCCGTAAATTGGAATTTGACAACAGATAGTCAAATATCTGCATTTTTAATGTACTCTGAAAAGCTCTCACGTCACTCACAATCATTTGCCCAAAGAAATTTTTACAGGAATTTGTAGACCATCCTTCTGTAATTCAACCACCAGAAGCTTAATCCATTTGAAGGTTTCACACATGGTGAAAATCAATTATTTTTATCCAGTACTTTTAAGTGAATGAAATACATGTCTTCAAAATTTAATTATTTTACACCCAACAAAATTGCAGCATTCCCTAAAATCAACTCAGTACACAATTAAACATTGCACAAAAATATTTGAGTGTTTTCAAGATGGAAGAATGATGTGGTTTTGCATGCGAGGCTCTCCAACATGTTTAATAAAATGGTGCGTCAAATGACAATTTTCACGGAATTTGGTAATTTCATATTTCTTTGAAATAAAAGGATATTTTGCCAAAAAAAACTATCCAGTACTTTTTGTCATACTCTAGCCTATCTACTGTAAAAATATGAGCAAAATTGAATTTTCGACCCTTGCTGAGTTATTTTCCATATTTATGGACAGGGACCCGTAATAACTTATAGTCAGGCAGACCTTGTGAAGTTCCCATCAAGAAAGGATTTCACAAACATCATGGTTTGTTCTTTTTCAAACGGTGCAGCCAATGTAGTGCAGTGGTGCTGTTCTCTCAACAATCATAGGAAATCTGGGGTGCATTATCATATTGTTATCGAACTTGATAAAGTAACGCGTTGGTTTAAGTCCAAAAAATATCTCCTGCGTGAATACAGTGTAGGCGTACATTGTTCAAGTACACATGAAAATTACTACAGTGCATGGTGGTACATGACAAAACAAGATAAGGAGTACGCACAAATCACCAACCACCCAGAGCTTTGCAACTCAAACGAACCTCGCACAATTGCAGCAAGGAGAGCTAGAAAAACTTCTGCCGCTCTTAAAGAAGGAGATGACCAGTTATCAGATTGCATTGATGATGGAAGTACGAGTAAGAAGCAAAGACGAAAAAAACTAACAGTATTCGAAGTTTCCCAAATCATTACTGAGAAAGACATCAAAACGGTGCAAGAGTTTGCATATGAACAAAAAAGTAGGGGAAAACGGACTTAGATGAGTTTCTTATCAACCGATCACCGTGCATTGTTGCTGATACAGTTAACACCTCGTGGGAGATTGAAGAGGAAAGCGCAAAGCTTAAGTGGGCTCGTAAAACAAGAATGCAGCTCTTGGAGGAGGCTAGCAGTAATGAATGTGTTACAGGATGCAATGGTGAATGGCTGGTTTGCGCAAACAAAATTCTTGCCAAAAAAGGAATCTGTCCTGTGTTTTTTAGCACTGCTATGAAAGAGTTGCTCTTGAAGGGTTGTGGGAAAAACAGAAACCTGTTAATTACTGGGAACGCAAATTGTGGCAAAACATTTCTGCTGAATCCCTTAACGGTTATATATGATATACTCTGTAGTCCAGGAACAGGGAGCTTCACTTGGGTAGGTGTGGACAAAGCTGAATGTATCTTTCTGAATGATTTTCGATGGTGGAGTCAGTTATTACCCTGGGATGATCTTTTGTTAAAGCTAGAAGGGCATGTGATTCATTTGCCAGATATTAGTTTAGTGGGACACACTCAAATTTTCTGCACTGGAAAGCGTCCACGCATTTTCATAGAAAATGGAGTAATTGATCACGTTGAAACTGACATGATGGCTGCCAGGTGGTTGCACACGAGACTTCATCATCAAATCCCACAGGATCAGCAGAGAGAAATCCCGTGATGCGCCAAGTGTTTTTCTTTGCTCATTTTGTTTTTGGGGGATTTTCTCTCCCAGGAAATCGAATGTTTACCATGTTAACTTTCTGTTCTGGCACTGAGTTTTAGTTTTTCCCTCTATTTCCTGAAGCCCATGTAACAAACAACTTTATTTGCAACAGTTTACATGGTTAACATCACAACAAAGAAACATGATATCTATTTCTTTTTAGTGAAGTGTAAACCATTTAGAATAGAAGGATATTCATTGCCTATCGTTCCAAATAATGGTTTGTTATTTTGTAAACCATTAGTGTTACAGTAACAGGTCCAATTACGAGGTATTTTGCTGCGCTTTCGTGAGGTGTTTCACAGAGATTTAATGTCAAGTGATTCTTGCAACTCGGCAAACATTACAAATTCTTGTGTACCATCATGTTGTACAGTTTCCAAGTTCTTTGTAAAGTACATGAACATTTAATACTTTGTTCACTTACCATGTCCTTTAATTATAAGGTCCATTCTTTTATCCATTGACTCAATGATGTTATCTATTTTTTAACAAATGGGAAGGTTGTTATAGTGTTTATTACACGTTTGGAAAATTCGTTGTAACTTTTTCTGGTTATGATACATTGTAAGGCATCTTTTCGAAGTTCTCATTTCACTAAATGGAAAAAGTTTTCATTAGGATTAATGTCTAGACTTCATGCTGTAATCAATGACAACTTTGCCCCTATCAATTGAAATATTCTTTTCACTGCAGCGCAATTTTGACTGGGATCTCCATCTTGAATATACAGTTTCGAATTTCCTTTCTGTGCTCTAATGAACATTCCATGGAAATTCTCACTGACAAAATTGACAAACTACTCTCCATCCAGCTTAATGCTACAAACAAGTGAATCACCCTTCCTCCTGTCCCTTCCTTTCTTCCCTTAGCCGTACAGCCATGGCTTGTCCCCTCACGATGTTTTTGCCAAATTCGTCTATCAGGTGTGCATGCGCCTGGTCTGCAGGATTTATTTTGTGAATGAAATTCACACTGTCCAGATAAAAAGGAAAATCTTTCTTCCACACTTCCTTGGAACAATTGTTCCTCATCATCTTTGCAAAGCGTAAACGCAACTTGCAATCATTTTCTTCTAAAAGCCCCTTTCTTCGTGCTTGCAAGAAATGATAGCTGTGTCCGTTCAAGCAGCACTGCACAGTTCTCACATTTACTTCTTTTGGGCTTATCCCTGCTCGATCCACTATTCAAAGGCATGAAAAATGACCTTCATGCTTTCTTAAGAAGTGTAAAGCACGAATAAGTTTTCTTTCATCACATTGAGATAATTTTTTAGGGCAAACACCAACCTTAAAAAGTTTCTCCTCCATCTTCTCACATGCAGTTAAATTCAGTTTGCAGTATGTGTGCGCTGTTGCACACGATATCTTGAAATGTCTGCATATTTTCCACATAGGCATTGCCTTGTTTGTATCTCGTTAAATGATATGTACACGTTTCTTTCCAGTTCAACTGACCCGCTGAAAGCCATTGTAAAGAATTGTTTACACAAAATTTTCAATGTAGCTTTATGTAATAAACACTTAAGTATGTGATTAACACTACTGCATGTGTGCAATGAGCCATTACAACTAAAAATGGTCTATTGTCAATTCCAGGCTCCAATTTGGAGTTGTTCATTACAAAACAAATTTGTCACCCTATTACGTGCTAAATAAAGCTGTTATGCTTATTCAACTGTTGTTTTCTGGGAAAAATAGAGGATATAGCATATTTTACACAATTGCAGACAAAACCTGTTGAGACAAAGACATATCAAGCAGCTCTCCTCAAACTGCGATGCGAAAACAACACTCCTAGCCCAGAAATGCCCCTTGTCACTCTCCCTTCTCAATGTTGCTATTTGTTGTTGGGAAAATCTTTTTTGCGATGAACCAGCTAACATAGATACTCAAAATGAGTTTTTGGGTCAAGTGTGCAGAAACAATCCCTGCACTCTTCATTTTTTTGATGAAGCAAGTGTAATCCCCACTACAGGTAACAGAAGGTATGGTCATTCATCAATGAACATCGGTGAACATCGCTGAACCAGCCATTGAATTCCAAATATATGCCTATAATGCAAATTTCACAGTAAGGAGTGTCATCCACTACGGTATTCTAGATGGCTCTTCAAACAGAACTGAAATGCTGTTATTCTTTGATGACATTAACAAGCTGAAATCAAGCTCAATGAGAAAGGGATCCAACAGCTAGAGGAAGCTGTAGAGGAAGGGTCCAATGACGAAGAAGATTAGGCCATTTCACTGGCCAGGTCTTCTTCTCAAAGTATAGGCAGAAGAAGCTCTGTTCATGTGGTATATTTTGCTGTTAGAACTTGGGACTTGTTTTTAGGCAACTTGATAGGTTGAAATTTTGTTCCACATCTTGAAAACCCTTCTTATCTCATGACTATGATGCAATGTTTCAAAACCAAATAAAACATCACACATGAGTAATCCACATCATCCTTAATTCCACACTTAAGCATTGCGAGTCTTTTATTCTTTTGTATTTGAGGTAAGAAAATTTAACATATCAATTGCTTTTCATTTTACTATGCATTTCTTTCTATATAGTAAAAGTTCTAGCAGAGTTACCGAGTATTGAGAGATTTGCATATAACAAGTTCACATGACATTTTTGAATGGCAGCAAATTTGAAATTTTTGTTTCTATGCTATCAAGGTAAATTGTATTCAAATACAGATAACACTGTATGATTTAATTTAGAGAAAACAGTAAGGCAACTATTTCTCTTTCCTTCTGTGGTCATCTAATCTACAGAGTATGTACAATTATGTTAATTTATGGTAAGAATTACTAGGGAAACTCAAATTAAGTGCAGAGGTCGAGAGGTTTGACCTCATTTTCCACATAGTAGTGACAGAATTAAGAATGTCAAGACATTTAAAAAGGTCTCCCAATGTATGTAGGAGAGCTGTTTACTATAAGGAGGGATACTCAAGTGCGTTCCCTTTATTTTACTGCTAATAGTTGATGAAAAACACCTGGTAGGCATTACGTTCTTAAGGGCAATGCCATTCCCTAGGTATTACCCTGAGCAATGCTAGAAAAAGTTCTTGCAGTCTGGGAAAAGTGGAAAAGAGAACACTATGCAGTGAATGTCAGGAGGATAGTGAGATAGAGCAGCTAAAGAAAATACTTCAGGAAAAGATGTTGATATCCAGGTATTACGATTACAGAACAGAAAGTTGCTGCTAAAATGTATACATGTAAACCAAATAACAACACTACTGGAAAGACAAACGGCAAAAAAAACAAAAATAGAGTAAAGGGCAGTAACAGGCATCTTACACTAGTAACACAAAGGATGACTTGGCATGATGTCATTTGTTATTGCATCCCACTGTACTACTTCAGTTCATCATGTTAGCCTGTTTACATCGATAGTAAATGCAGCTGTTTTTGTAAAGAATGTATCGAAGTTCTCAAATTAGAAATCCATCAATAGTAAATGCAGCATCCCCTCCTTGGAAGGAATGTGTAAAAATTTCCAATGGAAAACTGTCAATTTGGAAAGCATACCATTCCACGAGGTTTGATCAAAACAGAATCCTTTACTGAAAGAAATCCACACCTGTCCAAACACAAAATTCACACCATATAAGCAGTCTTCTCAGCAAACTGTACCATTGCAAGGTTCACACACTTTCTGACACACTGAAAAAGTCCTCAAGGGCTATCAGGGTGCACAACTGATCATTAGCAAAACCTGGAGTAAGAGATATGAAGGCTGCAAATAAATAGCAGCCCAAATAAAATGCAGATGACAATAAGAAGGTGAGATCCCTTGTACGCCAATGATCAGCCATCTTTTGTTCACTAAAATCACATACTATCACCTTCCAAGTCTGCCATCTTGAATGTCATGGATGCTTATGAATTCAAGATAATAGCAAAAGTAACAAAGGTCAAACATTGCAAGAAGTAGTTCCAACTTTTTTACCAGCCCAGCAAAAGTAGCAAACTGAATCCAAACAATGACCTCAATAAGACTGAAAATGAAGACTACAACTCCTGACTACAATGAATTATTAACATTATTACTATTATTATTATTGTTTCTCTTTTTTTTTCCTACCATGTTGTAATATTAGGTTTTATATTTGTTGTATATGTTTATTATATTTATTTATTAAGTTACTTTTGCTCCATATTTAATACACAAATATAATTTTTAATTGCATTCCATAGATAGCTGCCAAATTTTTCTTAGCCTTATGGTTTTTATAGGCAGCTAATACCATTTTATAAGCTTCAAATTGTTACCTTCTTTTTTCCTTTTATTGATAATGTTGTTCTTGACTGATCCTTCACAAAGAACCAACAGCGAAAGAGCAATTTCAGGTGTGAAGATTTTTTTTTTCCATATTTCAATTTGCGAAGAGTAAAGATAAAATGCAATACAACCTGAGCAAAATAACATCAACAACGACAACAAATCCCAAACGTCTTTAGAGTTGTCTGAATAAGGAATTGGACCGACATTCTTGTAATTTGCCAAAACAATCGTGGAGGGTATACCAACCTTTGAGGCATTATTGTTGTTATTGACCATGACCCAGAGCGGGGTGGGACATTAGCATTCGCCCGCTCACCCAGGCAAGTGTTTAAAGTGTCGGGCAAGCACAAATCATCAATCACTCGCCCATTTGGTGAGTATGACTTTCGTCCCCAAGAAATTATTTCAATTGCAAAATAAACACTGTTTTTTACATTCCATTTTGCCGAGAAAATCCCTAAACATAAAGTTACCATTTCTATTTTAAAAAGTTTTATATTCCGAACTGTCTAATAAATTGGCTTTGAAAGGCAACATTGGGCTTCGTAAATACACAGATATGGCCTCCTCCTAGTGATAATTACATAACGCATGTACTTGTACAAAGTGATACTGCTGATCACTGTCAAGCCATCAGTGATCAGTAAACATGACACTCAAGGTCAGCTTCCGAGGAGAACAGACACATTTACTTGCAAACTACAGGAATCTCACAAAGATTCATCAGGAAAAGAAACTATTTGAAATATAAAATAAGTGCCTCCTTGTTATCTTGGGGTTTAAGGTTTAATTTTTCATTGAAGTAATAATCCTCTGTCTGCCACGTGCTCAACGACATTGCGAGAAAATTGTTTTCCCTGCTTTCCCAGCACTCTGATCAATGTGTGTTCTCCCAGTAAGTTTAACAATGGAGTAAACTGATCACAGCCAAAATGTGGAAATATATTTCCAGAGTTTCTAAAGTTGTTGACGAGAAAAAGAATGAAAAAGTCCCGCAAGCTGCCCATGATACAAGGGAATACGAGAAGACAAGGACCAGGAAGTTTTCAACAAAATGGCAAGTTGGCTAGCCGTGGTTAAAGTATGATGAGGAAAAGGGTATAATTTGAAAGTGGTGTGTTGAGGACCACATTCTATTCAGGAGAAGGGGAATGACAATGACAAAGACAAGGGAGTTATTTCAGACTACGAGTCAGAGGCTGGGATGTCAAAGGAGATGGTGCTAAAGAAACTGGTAAAAGAACTACTGTGGAGAGAAACTAAAACAGACTTCCTATGTACTGTGGCACTTGTTAACAGCATTTTAGTGTTGAAATGAATTTCAATGGTTATTAAATAGTAAAGTAAAAAATGACTAAAATGGCTGGAGAGACCGGGGAGGGGGGTAAACTCTTGGGCTAGTGCATTTTGAGGGTCACTTGCCCGAATGGTCAGTGCTCTTGAAATTAAGTATCTAACCCTGCCACAGTTCACAACACTCCATCTGACAACTCACCAAAGCAAACCCTATTCATTACACCTAATATGGCCATCCGCCTAGCAATAATTCTAGACAGTGAAGCTGTTACAAATATTATGACACCATAATTAATGTTCTCCTGCTGTAAATAAAATGATAAGAAATCGTCAGCAAAATTTACAGTCCGTTTCACAAAACTTTTGACAAATGGTTTCCAAAGTTTGTTTGAAATTCCCAACGATTGCAACAAACTGGACAATTTCATTACATACTTGTAGATCAAATCGCAAACTTCAAAACAAAGTTGTGAATTTCATGCTGAACTTTATTGGGAAGTTGAGAAGTTTGTTGTGAGTGAAGTTTGCACCATGTGGTGTAGTTGGTTTGGTAATATAATTACAAATGAATTTAAATGAAGTGAACAAAATTTCTCAACCAAGTAAGACATATTTTATGTTTACTTCTGAAATGTTAATTATTTCAGAAGTATAGAAGGACTCCATCATCAAAGACAGATGATGCAACTTGTGTGTCAGTGTTATAGTGATTTCAATTATTTGCATTAGGAAACAAATGTAAGAACAGATTTTGGAGTAGGCCAAAAGGTAAATATACTCTAATAGCAGGTATTATTGAACACAGTAGCAAAGCCATCATTGAATAGTCCGAGTGGTTATTGTTGATTTTTTTTTTTTAAATTCATAACAATCGATACTCCTGAAGGAATTATCCATTGTTTTCATTCTATGTATTTTTCCTTCCTTTTCATTGGCTGAGAGCCAATCACATGACCTGAAAATAACTGCCTACAAAAATGGTCTAAATGTGCTTTGCTGCAAAAAATATGCTTGTGCATAATTGTAACCATGAACTCTGGTGAAATCAAAGTGGCCGTGAGCCACTGAACTTGGAAAATAAATTATGAAAGGGTGTTATGAGGCATTGCTCATTAAGGAACTACTTGTGATGTGAGGGCAGTCTAGCTTTCGAACAAGCCCATAAAGCCTCTTTCCATTCAGGGGTGTGTTATGATATTTGCAAAATGAAAAAGTTCAACGTTAAGAAACTGTTTGTTACTAAGGCCTGCCTACACGTTTTACATTACAATTATCTGTATATGTCTTCCTTGTGCTCTAGTCAAAAACAGCAAGATCATTTTGTTTGGTCAAAAGCTGAACGAAACACTTCAGCCTGCGGTACATGAATAAATCATTAACACTTTCACTCTTTGGTAACTCATGTTCAAGTAGCGCAATGTGATAAACACTGGCTCGCCATGCAAGACATTGGGAGTTCGAATCCTAGTGGTGACTACTGATTATTTTTCCTTTTCTTCTTCATTGTTTTTTTCTTTTTCTGTCAAGAAACCATTTACCGTAAGGTAGTGTTTGTCTTTCCGTTTCGTGTTATAAAAATCATCTGGAGCCTTTAATCGTTAGTTTATATCGATTGCTTTTGAACTCACAATATCACGTAGGTTTGTGAAGGAAAAACCACGATGACTTTCCCTGAATCAAATCACTAAGGAAGAACCATAATTGTTTTCCTTACAATGAAAAAATCATTACACCTTCTACCTCTCGAAAATAACTAACTTGACCTGCTTCGAGCGACTGTAAAACGGCCTTAGACGGCTGATGTTCAAAACCCGCGGGGACTTCTATATGGAAAGGTTGGGGATACTCATCATCTCTGCTACAAATAAGGGTTCTCGTCTCATTTAGGGTGTTGCTGATGAAATGTCACCAGTGTTGGCTGTCAAAGTATCCTTTAGGATGCACTTGAGGAAATAATAATAAAAGAAACGCTCTCATTAAATTTCTGTTTTCAGCCTTTATTTCCACTGATCTTGAGTACACAAGACCGGTCTACAAATGCGCGAGGGATCCTTTCTTGAACAGTGACTAGTGATCTAACCTATTCCGTTTTAAGTGGTATCTTTTAGGGGTCTTCTGAAGCTCAAGCAACGTCCACATCAGTCTCCCGTAGGAGTTAAATTCAAATTTTCCGACAAGCATCCCTGCATTTGCCAGTGTTAGCAATTGCTTCACGACACAACAAAGTGTGGCCTTTGCGTTGTTCGCAGACGCCTTCCCAGAGGTGCCACTATCTGCCATTACTGTTTCACCTGGAACATGTGGAACGACTGGAACACCACGTGCAATTATTTTGAGACCACATACTTTGTCCAGCTGCCTACCATCTCAAGGTCAGGTCACTCAAGCATGAAGTTTAATGTCCAAAGAAGAATATTGGATTGTGTAACAGGCATATTGCACTGTGCACCGCAACATACACACTGAGTATCAACATTGCATTGAAAGACACGAATGTCACACGTTAAATGAAGAAATTTGAAAGCAAAATACGGATATTGATCGAGAATGCAGAAAACAAGAATGTTGGATTGCATTGCAAGCATATCGCATTTTACACCATATAAACACATTGAACATTGAATAAGAATGTCGCATGTTCAAACCACGTTGCATTTGAAATATGGACATTGAATTGTGAATCGGCAATGTTGAGCTGTAGAAGTTGAATATTGGAATATGGAAACGAGCAACAATTCAAAGCAACAATGTTGCAAACAAAATTTTGAATTTTGGCGAGGATATAACGCCATAGGTTTTAGATAGCGTCTTTTCATGTAGTTTCCCAGGCTATCAAGTCAAAACAGGCCAGCAAGTCAAAGAAAATATAAGCGCAAAAAGGTACGTATGTGGACAAGAAACTCTGGGGTGAAATTGTACACCTTACATACCAGACGACGGGAAGTACAATATGATAAACTCACGTGAAACACCAAGTTTATGGTAAGCAGTTACTTGAACACAACAGACATTTTCAGCCGTCCCTAATTGTGAGAAAATCAGCAAACTAAATATAATAAGCTTGAGCTGAAAGCCAGTCACGAGCAGGCGACTGGGACCAGCTGAATTACTCGTGCAAAATCCTCCAAGGGAGTCATGTTACATCGCACTCGAGGCTCGAGCCAACAAACGTGAAACAAAAGACGGCATACGAAGCCGTCATATAATTTCCAAGCACTGTAATGGGAAACAAAGTAAGTGTTAATACCACTCACCTGAGAACAGAATCGAAATAAAGACAGCAACAACAGTCAACAGCTGACTTCACACCACAAAATCACACCTCCAC
>Ga0100406_1060001_pt1 | contig 20185 bp, 2 predicted proteins | sample Orb8nscriptome_3_FD_81148 | JGI IMG/M metagenome (GOLD analysis project Ga0100406, IMG submission 81148) | Coral microbial communities from Puerto Morelos, Mexico - Orbicella 8 C C metatranscriptome (Eukaryote Community Metatranscriptome) | ecosystem: Host-associated > Invertebrates > Cnidaria >...
CTAAAATGGCTCAAAACTTCATCAAAGTGTTTTATTCATAGAAAATGTTTTTGATGTTTCATATCGCGTTTATCATATACGTTATCGTTCTGTGGACTTAGGAGCCAGTAAAAACTCAAAAAGATCTCACTCATGCAAATTTGACGCAACTCCAGGTAACGTTCTGTCTAACCTTGGATAACAAACTGGATATAAACAATTATTTTAGCTCCTAGATAGCAGCAATCTTTGAGATATATTCACTTATATTGTAAAAGCCAATTTGCATGGGACAATGCCGTTTGCTTTTGTTGCAGGACACAAGCCCATTAAGGAAAAACATGTATGATGTTAGCCTGATGATTGTAACAATAATTGAAATCGCTGTATATCCGTAGACGAGACATGGCTAAAAACAAAATCAGACCGTGCTTTTCCCTTGGGTTTGTTCCAGGGAATTAATGGATTGTTTTATGCAAATTGGCTCTTAAAGAAAAATTCCTGTGTCCACTGATTCCTATTCAGTGGGCAGTTATAATACTAATCCTAGAAACTGATTTCGCTTCAATATCTATCCGCTTTCTTAGAAAGAATAACTTGCACTACCATTGAAATAGATCCGTTTTGTTCACTGTTCGGTAGTATGATCGACAGAAACACGAATACCCCATGTCGATTGGGCCATGGTCATCATTTCGTGGTTCATAAGAAGGTGGATAAGTTTGAATCATTCGTTCAATTTAATGTATTTAAGGTCAAGCCATGTTCTGCTACACGCAACGCTGCTTCAGCTAATTTTAGCCACTTTCAGACGAAAAGAGAATATATTTTGCAACGGGCGTTGAATCATCACGAGGGTGTTGCAAGTATCTACAAAATTCCATGCCTAAGTAGGCTTCACAACCCCATTCCGTTTTGTTCTTTTACTCCTCTCGATAACGTATGTTGTGCAAAACCACATCAGGCCCTAAAGTGAAGAAGCAAAGAGATTTCCTGTTAAATTACGGAGGAACAACGTTCCCAAATAGAACATAATGACAATTAATTATTACCGTTTGGTAAGCCCTGTTGTCTGACTAACCCCGCTCTTGTATATCGATTCAATCGAGGTTTATTTTACTTGCTTTGAGCAATCTCTTGATTAATCAACCTTAACTATACTAATATCTGAAGATAGAGGGAAATATTACTGACATCTTCAGATCGATACCAATTAATTACTTTCCTTATAGTACTTTTAAAATTCTTTTTTTTCCATTATGATACACGTTTAAACGAAGTAGTTGCCGCGCAACTAATTAATCGTTTGATTGATTAGTTAATTAATTTGATATATGCACTTGCGTGTGATTAATGTATTATTCCGTTTATTGTTACTCTTTACTAATCACCACCTCAGTTATTCTAAACGTGAACGTCCAGTCAGTACACTAGTAATGCTAGAGACAATCGTTGAACATGTCATCATACCTCGAGCACTATTTTCACTCTCGGCCTAGCCACGATTGGCTGAGCCATTCGCGTGCTGCGTGGAGTGGTGTTCCCTTACAGGAACGTTGGACCTTGACGTTTCCACATTAACATGCACCGATGGTTTATCCTCTTCTGGTTCAGGAAACAAGCTGGGTTGGGCTGGAATCGGTGCGATATTAGGAACTGGCATAGGAATAACTGGTGGAAGCATGGGTGCTAACGGTGGTGGGGCCTGTTGCGGCTCTGGTGTGGGTTCTTGCAGTGCTGGAGGTTCTACCACGGGTGGAACTGCCATAGGGGGTGCGAAAGGAAGTATTGGAAACATTCGTGGAGCTAAAAGAAGTGGGTTCCCCTGAGGAAGTGGTGCAGCGGGTAAAGGTAAATTTCTCAAAAAGGCCCTATTGATTGCAGGCAGAGGTAGAATAGCTGGTCCAGTTGAAGGTAGGTCTGATACTGGGATATTGGTTGCACCCTCTCGTTCTAGTGTATCCAGTTGTGGTCCAGCTATACCACTAGGTGGACGAAATAAAGGCTCACTGGTCACTCCAGGTTCCTGTGCCAACGGGGGAGCTGTCTCTGCTGGACTGTCTTGAAGTATAGCTTGTGCACCTAAATCTGAAGGAAGCGTGCCTTCTAAAGGGTTGGCGGCTCCTTTAAGCGGCAGAGCTCCAACCCCAGTAGGACTGTCAAGTCGTATTCCTCCGAGCTTTGGTCTCTTTCTTCCAGCAGCTCCACCTGCAACTAGGTTTGAAATCGGATCTGTGAAGACTTCAACGGGCTTGTTAAGGTTGTTACCCAAACCAAACAAGTTCTCCTCGCGTGGTTTTTTTAAGGGTTCTGGGACGAACTTTGGACCTCGTCTTCTTTCAATAACGCCGCCTCCAAGAAGATCAAACTGCCTTTTAAATTTCTTTGTTTCGTGATTTTTTCCAGTTGCCAGATGAGATCTTGGCATGTTAGTTTCAAGTTCATGACTGTGAAACTTTCTTTCTGGGTTTGGCACGAGTGATTTAGCCGTTTGTACATTTATGCTCACGTGAGGACGTTGAAATGTATTAATTGGGCTAACAGAGGATTCTTGAGGTTGAGTGGTTAACACCGAACCTTGCTGATTGTCCTCAGTTTGGGCCAGGTATGGCGGAGAAGCCTCTTGGTCGTTTGTTTGCGTCAAGGAGGCTTGCGGAAGGTTCATTTGTGTTAGCTGTGCACCGGCATCTTGTTGAAAGGCTTGAATGGGCTGTATTGAAGCCTGTTCTTGTTGAGGTTCACTGATACTTTGCAAAGACTGTGTGGGCAGAATTTGTTGTTCCTGTTGACCTCCTAGATAATTATATAGCTGACGTTTCCAAGTACGCTTGTCTTTTCTACCCGCTTGAATGCGATTTTCTTTTATGATTTTCCCTTTTGTGGACTGTGGAACAGTTGATCTTCCATTTTCCTTACTAACGCTACCAGTCACAGCTGTCTGCCCTAGTGAACTAAGAAGAGGAACGGTTCCAAACAATTGGCGTCTCGATTTTCGCTCTGGTGTCTGTTCCTTATGATGGCCAAAGCTCTTTCCACGATCATTATTTGTAGATATCAGAGATTTCGCTGTCTGAACACTAATGCTCACTTTCGGTTGTGTTTTGTGTTCTAGAGGTAGCATAAGTGTTTGAAACGGTTGAATTTGCTGCTGTTGCATAGGTTGTACAAATGCAAGTGGCTGCTCCTGTTGCGGTTGCGGTTGCTCTTGCTCTTGCTCTTGCTCTTGCTCTTGCTCTTGTTGTTGTTCAAGCGATTCAGATTGAGGTTGTGGTAGCATGGAAACCTGCTGGACACCTTGTTCGTTTTCTTCTTGGTTTTCACCCGTCAGGAATTGAGTATTTTGAATAGGATTGCCTTGAATTGTATTTGATCCTTCGTTAAATGGAACCGTAAACTGCCTTTTTACTGTAGTTCTAATCTTTTTCTTAGACGTAGTGCCTGAAATATCATGTTTCTTTCTGGCTACATCGACCTTAACAGATACGCGAGGTCTTTGGTCTCCGAGCAGAGTACCTGTGTTGGCGACAGTTTCTGGTTCATTCACATCGGGCTCATAGTCTTCAGGTTCTTGCTCAAGTTGGTGAAGTTGCGGCATGCTGCGTTTCAAAGAATTAGTTTTGATAGTGCCAGCTTTCCGTTTATCATTTGATCTTTTAGATGCTTCCACTTGAACGGAAACATGTGGGCGTTCATAATCAATCTGGCTTACACCTGCCTGAGAGGGCACTGCATCTGAAGGTAGTTCTTGTGCCTGTTGCTGTTGAAGTGTTGCAGGATTTGAATTAATAGCTGCCGTTGATAACTGATCTAGTTGAGGTTCCTCTTGAACGTGGATAGGAGACTGTGAGAAACTACCTTGTGCTGGTTCGTCGGATTGTAGTGGTTCTTGATCGTTGATCGTTGCAATGGGTTCCTGAGCCTGTTCGAAAGGCTGTGCAGGAGGTGCCTGTACACCGAGTACTTGACGTTTACTGATCAAATCATGCGAGCCTTCTTCATCCGAGCGCTTAGACGCCTCAACATTGACAGAAACGCGGGGAGTGCGCGCTGAGCTAGGCAAATATTCAAGGGCCTGACCTTGATTGATTGCCGGGAAAGGTAACCCTTCATGCGGTAGTTCCGACAGGCCGTAAATTTGTCTCCTTTCCTTTTTGATCGGTTCGTTTTGGCTCATTAGTTTATTCTTCTTTTTGGCAGTTTCTACGTGGACTGACACACGGGGTCGCTCATTTTTTGAAGGGACCTGTGAAAGTAGAGGTGGACTGACAACTGGAAGGTGAATCATGTGCGGAAGCTGTTCCATTCCATATACTTGTCTTTTTGATTTCGAGTTCTCCTTTGTTTCAAGTTTTTCAACAAAGCTGGGCAACCTCCGCTTTACGCTTGTAGACGATAAAGGTCCGTGACGTTTTCTTCCTGGGAATGCAGACTTTCTCTTGCTTACATCCACATTTACTGAAACTCGGGGTCTTTGATTGACAGCCGGTTGAAGAGCCAATGGATACGGCTGAACGGCTAACGGTGATTGCGGTACTGCGTAGAATTGGCGTTTCTTTGCATTTTCCTTTTGTTTCATTTCTGAGGATTGGCCGAGTTTGCTTCTTAGACCAGTCTGCCTCTTGTCACCCATTTTTGGAATTTTGTATTTTCTTTGTCGCTGTAGCTCTTCTAATAACATGCCATTAGCCTTGATTCTATGATTTACAGGTAAGGTGTTGAACGCAGGCATCAAAATGCCATTCTGCTTGAAAGTCTGCGGGAGAACCTGCATAGCTGGAAATCGTGTTAACAGTGAGATGCTTTGGCGCTTGTTGTGGTCTTTTTCCACCGCTGATTTTTTTGTAGTTTGCACGTTGATAGATACACGGGGGTTGTTGTTGCTTGGCATCGGGGCAGCTCCGTTGTAAGGAATAGGAATTCCATAGGCGGGGATTAAACCTTGTGTTGAAGCGACAAACTGTCGTTTATGGAGTGTGTTTTTTACCTTTTTAGAATGTTTCTTTGGCACCGTTGATTTTGCCGCGACATTGACATTAATGGTAGTATGTTTTGGTTGTTCCTCTTCAGTTTGTATTTCTTGCTGGGGAACTGATTGCTCAGACACTGGGAGAACTGAAGCTCCCGGAAGGCCACTAGAGATCATACCTTGAAAAGGAACTGCAACTTGTGGTTGGAAAGGTGCCTGCAAAGGTGCCTGCATAGGTGCCTGCAAGGGTGCCTGCAAAGGTGCCTGCAAAGGTTGTTGTATTGGTGCTCGCAATGGTACATTACCTCCACGAAAAGCAAGTTGCTGTGCTTGAGCCGGTATCATCATTGGTTGGCCTTGAGATGGTGATATTTGCTGAACTGAATTTTGTTGTAGCTCCTGCCTTTGACCAACCATTTCCGGATACTGTTGCTGCTGGGCAGCCTCGTTCTGACCTTGGAGCTGCTCGTTATCGTTTGACGCAGCTCCCTCCTCACGTGGTGCTTCTTCGCTTGTAGCAACAAATTGATTCTCTGGTGCATTTGAAAAATCGGGGTTAACTTGGTTTTGGTTAATTTCCTGACCATTCTCTCCACCTCCTATAAGTTCGTCCCTTTTATCACCAGTTTTATGCTCCTCAAGATGCTTAGTATAACCTACTTTTGGAGACCTCCTTTCTTTTGTCATTGAAGGTATCCCATTCTTCTTTGCTGTCTCTACGTTAATGTTGATTCGAGGAGAGTTCCGATGGAAAGGGAACCCTTGTACACCATAATTTAAAGCTGTGGGCAAGGTATAGTGACTTGTTAGTGCTGAATGCGGTAAGTAATTATATATTTGTCGTTTGAAAATACGTGGTCGGGAAAGAACATCTTGCTTGTTCTCCATTTTAGTGGCTTTGGGTATATGTGATTTTGATGCTTGTACGTCTACGTGGACTTTAGGTTTGTGATGGCTGTAATAAAGAGGATATCCAAGGAAGTTACGATAAAGTGCACTTAAGTAAGACGCCCACGGGTTAAGCGTCGGTGACTCAGTGCCATCGTCTTCTGGTAATGTGCTAAATAGGTTGTGGATGGGTTGTGTAGGGAGATGAAATAAGGGAAGCGCTTCAGGGTAACTTGCATCGTCGGGTTCAGTTTCCTGAGGATGTGGCAAAGGTGGAAAGAAAAAACGTGGCAGAGGTGAGTAAGGCGAGTACGGAAGAAAGTTATTCATTATCCTTGCTCCTTCTAATCCATGTAATCCCAGGGGAATGCCAGCAGAAATAGGTGGAACAACGGCTAAAAGCTGTCTCTTTGATTTTGATTCTTTTGATCGCTTTTCAAGTACGTGCTCCATGTCCGGTATAGTTGACCTTGCTGACTGTACGTTGATATTTACGTGGGGGCGGTGATGAAGTTGCGAAGCAAATGGCAAATAACGAAGCGGACCTGTAATGGTATGGAACGTTTGGTGGTATGGGCTAAATAGGTTGTAAACAGATGAAGGTGCGGCAGCGTGTACAACTCCCAAATCTCCTAGACTCGGTGGCTGATATAGCACTCGGGGTAGTGGGGAAGGACCTTGCTGCTGATATATTGGGAAAATTTGTCTCTTTTCACGTTTCTTGAGTGGTATGGAGGATTTCGTGGTTTCAACGTGAACACGTACGTCTGGTGAGTCCTCTTTCTGAGTCGTTGGCAAGTATTGCTGTAACGATAACGGAAAAGACGATCTTGCAATTCCGGCTCCCGCTAGCTCTTGAATGTCACGTAAACTGGATGCAAAACCAGGCAAATGTTCTATTCTAATGCCATTTGAATGTGGTAGCACTTCAGGTTCTGCTAAAACTTGATTCTGGAAAGCAGGTGCATCAAGTGCGTTGTAAACTGAGGGTAAAGAATTGTGGTAAGCATTTTCAGTAGATTCTGGCACAATTATTTGTCTCTTGGTAATTTCATAACTTGATTCGTCCGAACGCTTGGCAACTTCACTTTGACGATTTGAGGTCTTTCCTGGTATCGTAGATAGCTTTTCTTTCTGCTCAATTGATTTATGTAAATCTTCAATGTCGTTTATTGGCGACACAGGTCCATAGAGTGAATGAGAACCCATAAGCTGTCTTTTGCTTAGTGTGTGGTGTTGAACGGTAGATCGCAAAGTTTTTTTCTGTGTTTGATCAGTGATGGTGGTTTCAGTGTTTTCTTTGTTAGTTGTGGGAGTTTTTGAGATTGTTGATTTCGCTATTTGAGCTGTGAATGGTTTCTGTAAGGATCTGTGTTGGCCAGAATGTTCTATTTGTGATCGATGAAAGTGGTGAAAATCAAGTTCATCGCCGTGTACTACATGGTTTGGAATTCCCACATAACTCATGCTATGTGTGACTGTTGAACCTTGTGGCAAGAATCGGGCGGCAGGGCGAAGAATAAATGAGTCGTGTGAGTGTAAAATAGGCTGGTTAACTGTGGGAGGTGGCTGATGGAATACAATAGGAGGTTGATGATACACAACAGCCGGCCGATGAACAACGACGGGTGGTTGGTGATAGATTATCGGTGGACGATGGAGTACTATTGGAGCTCTGTGAACTACGATGTCTGGCCTATGATAAATTTCAGGTGGTGGGTGGTAAATGATGGGAGGACGGCTAACAACTATGTCATTTTTTCTTGTTGCTTTCTCATCTTTTTCTTCTTGAGGATGTAACATATTTCGTTTGGTGCTCTCTATTTTGTTTTTCTTCTCAGTCTTTTTGTTCTTTTTCCCTGACTTAGATTTATGCTTAAAGACATGTGATTTTCCAAATGCATGACCGTATCCGTAGTTCCACCCTCCATGAAAAATTGTTGGAGCTCCCACGTACGTGCCAGTATGTTGGATCTGACTTGTGTAAGGAACAAAGGTTGGGTGAGCCATGTAGCTTTCATGCGCATGAAATATAGGCTGGTGAACCATGGGGGATGGCTGATGAAACACCACGGGTGGTTGCTGATAGATAATTGGTGGTCGGTGAACCATAACCGAAGGTTGATGATATACTACAGAAGGCCGGTGAATTACTATGTCAGGTCGATGCATAATAATGTCTGGCTTATGATACACCTCTGGAGGTGGGTGATATATGAGCGTAGGCCTTCTCATTATTACAAGATTCTTTTTCCCTCCGTCGCCATTCTGATGCCTTTTCTTGTGAAGTCCGCTTTTCACAGGGTGATAATCTATACTAGCGTTTCTTCTGGACTCTGCTGATCGTGGATGTCTCTCTCCTTTACGTACAGGATGGTGGGATCGTGTACTATTCTTTTGCTTGTCATGATTTTCTTGAGTCTTACTTGGGTCGTCAGGTTTTTCAACATGCTTCTGAACAATGGACTTGCTAAATGCTAAGGAGTATGGACCATGCATATATCTCCGACTTGCAACATGAGTACGAGCAAAATAATTGGTCCCGTAAGATGGAGATGGGTGAACCCATGGACCTCTGTAGCCATTCCATCCACTTCCATGGGCTAATGAGTTGTCTGAAAAGCCGTAACCGTACCTCCATCCTCCTGCATAGTAATGCGGTGCTCCAACGTAGGTATGGGAGTGTCTGACATGAGAGGCATAGGGAACAAAATGGGGATGACTACGATACATATCATGGGCAGTGTACATTGGCTGATGTACCATAGGTGCAGGTTGATGAAACACTACTGGAGGTGGATTATAGATGATTGGGGGACGATGAACAACCACTGATGGTTGGTGATACACTACCGATGGCTGATGAATTACGAAATCAGGACGGTGAACAATGATGTTTGGTCTGTCGTAGATTTCTGGAGGAGGATGGTAAACCAAAGTTGGACGTTGTATAACTACCATGTTCTTTTTATGGCCTTTTTTATGATGTTTTTTATCCTCCTTTTGTGGATGTAATGCCAAGGTTTTAATTTCTGCTTTTTCGCTTACGTCTTTGTTGTGTTCTCTTTTCTTAACTTCGCCTTTTCCATGGATTTCAGGTTCTTTTGTGGCTCTTCTGGTTCTGTTGCTCGAATTTTCCTCCGAGTGGCTTGGAGTTGCGGTTTCTTGTTCTTTGCTAGTTTCAAACTTTCCTTTCTTTGATCCTTTTTCTACTTTAGATTTGCCAAACGCATGGCCCATAAAATGTCCAAAACCGTGATGTAGCCCCCAGTGACCTGGGTAAAAATGCGGTGCCCCTACATAAGAACCAGCGTGCGTTAAATGCGAGAGGTACGGCACAAAGTGTGGGTGAGCAAAATAAGTCTCATGCGAGTGAAAGATTGGCTGGTGAACCATTGGAGAAGGCTGATGGAAAACCACTGGCGATTGATGATAAATTACCGGTGGCCTATGTACAACGACAGAGGGCTGATGAAAAACTACTGATGGCCTGTGAATAACAAGATCCGGTCTATGTACAATGATGTCTGGTTTGTGGTATATTTCTGGGGGTGGGTGGTAAATAAGTGGTGGACGATGCATCACTACTAAATTCTTCTTGTGCCCTTTAGTTGCATCTTTCTTGCTTTTAGACTTGTTATTAGTTGTAACTTCTTTTGTGCCCTGTAACGTTCTTCTGTTTCCTTCAGTTTCTGTTTCTTTTTCAGTTTTTGTCTTTCTTTCATGTTTCGAAGCTTTTTCAACCTTTGACTTTCCAAACGCATGATGAAAACCAGCACCATAACCATGCGCTCCCCATCCCCAGTCACCGGGATAAAAATGTGGTGCGCCCACGTAGCTCCCTGAGTGGTGCAAGTGTGATGTAAAGGGTGCAAACTGTGGATGTGCGAGGTACGTGTCGTGCGAATGAAAGATCGGCTGATGGACCATGGGCGAAGGCTGATGAAAGACAACTGGAGGCTGGTGGTAAATCACAGGAGGTCTATGAACTACAACCGAAGGCTGATGGAAAACTATTGAAGGCCTGTGAATGACGATATCAGGCCTATGCATAATAACATCTGGTTTATGATAAACTTCTGGTGGTGGATGATAGATGAGAGGAGGTCGACGCATTATTACAAGGTTCTTTTTGTTTCCCTTTGTTGCCGTCCTGGTTTCGTTTTTTAATCTCACTGCGTCCTCCAAGTCCTTCTCTTCTTTCTCTAAAGTCCTCCTGTTACCTTTGATATCGCCCTTGCCTTTTTTTAAGTGAATCGCGTGTTTCTTGTGAGACTTTTCTACCTTCGATTTACCAAAGGCGTGACCAAAACCATAGCCTGGTCCTCCCCATCCCCATCCGTTATGAAAGAAGTGAGGAGCGCCCACATAGTTTCCACCATCATATACATTTGATGAGTAGGGTGTAAAGTATGGGTGAGCGAGATAAGTATCGTGTGCGTGCAGAACTGGCTGTCTCACCATAGGGGACGGCTGATGGAAGACAACGGGGGGTTGCTGATAGATTACTGGTGGCCTGTGAACGACCACGGATGGCTGGTGATAGACAACTGAAGGTCTGTGAATAACAATATCAGGCCTATGCATTATAACATCAGGTTTATGATACACCTCTGCTGGTGGATGATAGATTAGGGGCGGACGTTGAATAACGACTTGGTTTTTCTTTTTACTCTTTTCAGCTGACTTGGGTTTCGCTTCCTTGTCATTGTTTCCCTGGTCGTTTTTGGCTGCTCGTCTAACTTTATCTTTGTGCACTGATTTTAAGGTTACATGTTTTGAGGAATTAGAATTCTTGGTTGGTACCTTCGATTTGCCGTAGGCTGGTCCAAAAGAGTGCAACTGGCTCCAGCCGTAGTTCCAGCCACCTGGGTAATAGTGAGGACTTCCAACATAAGTAGATGTGTGTTGTATATGAGATGAATATGGTACTGGTACAGGATGACCGACGTAGGTATCGTGAGCATGCATAATTGGCTGATGAACCAATGGAGGAGGTTGATGGAATACAACTGGAGACTGTCGATAAATAATAGGAGGTCTGTGAACAACAACGGAAGATTGATGATAGACAATTGAAGGGCGATGTATAACAATGTCCGGTCGATGAACAATAATGTTTGGCCTGTCGTATATCTCGGGTGGCGGATGGTAAATCATGGGTGGTCTAGCTATAATAACTTTGTTCTTTTTAAGACCTGTAGAAGTCTCTGAAGAGCGTTCATTGGCTTTCTTTTCGCCTACTGCATCACGTGTTGACCTCGTATGCGTTTTGTCTCCATTATGAGTTACCTTTTTACCCTTATTTTCATTTCCCTCGCTTAGCGTTTTGTTCTTGACCTTTTCGACAACCGATTTTCCAAAAACATGGCCCACATAACCTCCAAAATGCGGCTGGTGGAAAAAGTGCGGAGCTCCAACGTACGTTGCTGCGTGTTGGACCTGCGAGGTGTAGGGCACTGGAACGGGATGGGCAAGATAAGTATCATGCGCGTGCATAATTGGCTGGTGTATCATTGGCGGAGGCTGGTGAAATACAATCGGTGGCTGGCGATAAATTATTGGTGGCCTATGAACAACAACTGAAGGCTGATGATATACTACCGATGGTCTATGCACAACAATGTCTGGGCGGTGTACTATAACGTTTGGTCGATCATAGATCTCTGGTGGTGGGTGGTATATCATTGGTGGCCTGTGAACAACAACAAGGTTCTTTCGTTCCCCTTTTGTGGTGTTTGATTTTTCTCGAGCGACATTTGTCGCGCTTTTCTTATCATCATGTTCTCCAGCGCTGTGTTTATCTGACCTCGATATCTTTGAACTCGTCTTTGGTATTGTCGACCTTCCCATAGCATATCTCATTGGATTAAAAAAGTGGCCATGTGCCACATGATACACCGGTGTTGGGTGGTGAAGTACTATAGGAGGTCTGTGTATAATCACGGGAGGTCTGTGTACCACAAGAGGAGCTCGATGTATGAGGATAGGGGGACGACGGACCACCATGGGAGGCGGATGCATTACAACAGCGGGCTTGTCAAAGATGTCTGGTGGTGGATGATACACTATTGGTGGCTGATGAACTACAACGTCAACGTTCTGCTTCTTTGATCCTTTGTTGTCTGTCTTTGTTTCTGGTGTACCAGAGGTCTCTCGTTTCTCATCAAACTTTGCATTTTCATATTTACTTCCCTCTAAATGGGACACGCTCTTGGATTTCTGGAGGTCTTTCTCAGAATCAGTTCGCTCTATATGAGACTTTCCATAAGCTGGGCCTGCGACAACGGGCCCAAAATAATTCCCGGCAGGGTGTACATATGACGTGGAAGGAACCATAACGTGCTGAAGGTGAGGCGTTATAATCTCGTGGGAATGCATTACTGGCGAATGTATTATTGGCGGAGGATTGTGGAAGACAACAGGAGGTTGATGATAAATTATCGAAGGATGATGAACTATCGTCGGTGGTTGTTGAAACATTATCGCCGGCCTGTGATAAACCAGTGGAGGTAAGTGCATCAAAATATCTGGTTGACGATAAACTTGTGCTGGAGGATGATAAATAAGAGGAGGTCGGTGTATGATAACGACATGTTTACGATGCCCTCGATGAGCAAAAGAGCTGATTGGTCGGAGGTGATAGAAACGTTTACTTCCGCGATGGTGATGGCCGTGCCGATGATGGTGATGGTGGTGATGGTAGTGATGGTGATGGAAGTGGCGCTTGCTCAATTGTCCTGATCTTCTTTTACGCGTCTTCTTGTCCTGCTTTAAAGTTGAATTTTTATTGTGCATTTCTTCATCTTTCTTTTTATTCTTCTTGAGTCTACCATTTTCTACCTGTGATCTTCCAATGGCAGGTCCATACGTAGAGTAGCCATTTGTTGGAGATACTGTGCGATAATTCGCTGCATAGCCGTATTGGGGTATCTGTGCGATGGGTGCATGTGCTGATAATCCCCATCCGTAATCATTATATCCAGGGTAGACATGAGGTGCTCCTACATACGTTGCAGTGTGCGCAACATTACTCACATGTGGGTGAAACACAGCATGTGCGACATATGTATCATGGGCATGGTATACCGGTTGTGTGACCATTGGTGATGGTTGATGGAATACAACTGGAGGCTGTTGATAAACCACCGGTGCTCTGTGAATTACCACCGACGGTTGGTGATAAACAATTGAAGGCCGATGTATCACAATGTCTGGTCTGTGAACTATGATATTTGGTCGGTCATAAATTTCGGGTGGCGGATGATAAATCATAGGAGGTCGTGCAACGATAACTTTATTCTTTCTCTCACCTTTGGTATACTTGCTCTTCTGCTCTGTTGGTTTATCATTCCTTTTTGCGCTTCTTTCGTTTTGGCCATCCCTTAAGTCACTAGAGCGCCTTTGATGTTTTCCATGCTTCGCGCTGTCGCCTTTAGCATGCTTCTCATTCTGTGGTTTCAAAACTTCAGTTCTTCTTGCCCAGTTGGGTGAGTTTAATGCAGAAAAGACGTGTCCCGTTGGACCGTGAGGGATGGAGCCAGGAAAATTAGTTACTCCACCGTGTGGTAAGCCAACGTAATGACCAGCGTCGTTTACAACGGAACCCATATGAGAGGCAAACGCCATTGGATGAACAACAAAACTGTCGTGGGAGAACAGTAATGGTTGATTAACTGCTGGAGCAGGCTGATGAAATACAATTGGTGGTTGATGATAAACAACAGCTGGTCTATGAACAACAACAGGAGGTTGATGGTAGACAATTGGTGGTCTGTGAATAAGAATGGGAGCCCTGTGTACAACAATATCTGGTCTGTGGTATACCTCTGGTGGTGGATGGTAAATGATCGGAGGTCGGTTCACGACTACGTCTTTCTTCTTTTTATGGACATCTTTCCTCTTTCTTTGATGGTTAGCTTCCTTGGAGCCCATCTTTGACTTCTTGTCTTCAAATGGTGCCTGCGGATCTGCTAACGCTCTCTTTATCCTCGCACCCGCGCCCACTGGAGTCGTGACACTATTGGTGTGTGGTTTTATGTAAGGATTCCAGGCATCGTCAATGGATCGTTGAATTCTGGTTCCAGCCCCTACAGCTGCCTCTGAAATCTGATCGTACCCTTGAAGATTCAAGGGAAATTCACTGGAATATGCACTAGCCAGTTGGTGCCCGAACATTGGAATTAAGTTGGGAAGGCTTCTTTGAATTCTTGTACCCGCTCCAACAGTGTTCCTATTCTCTTCAAAATTCAACTGTTCATCTACCAAGGAATCGCTCAAAGCTCGCACAATTCTCTTTCCTGCTCCAAGCTTGGGATTGCCAGTTCTGCGTTGCTGTGTATCATCTGCCGCTTGCGTTTCAGGATTCTTAGCTTGGTCGGTCGGCTCTTCCTCTTCAGTTTGGTTTTTGCTTTTAACACTGTCTATCTTGTTCCTTCGGGTGCTTGTTACAGGAACGTGTGATTTTCCGAACGCACCAGTACCTATACCGTGCATAAATATTTCCTCATGAGGCACACCTTTGTATGTAGCCACGTGGCGTACATGTGAAGCATAGGGAACGACCACAGGCTTTGTCACCCAGGTATCATGCGAGTGCAAGACTGGTTGGTGGACCATAGGAGGTGGCTGGTGGAAAACGATTGGTGGCTGATGGTAAACAATGGCTGGACGATGAACCACTACTGGTGGTTGATGATATATAATAGGAGCACGATAGAGCACTATTGGAGCACGGTGTACTACAATATCTGGTCGATGATAAATCTCGGGTGGTGGATGGTAGATGATTGGAGGCCTGTGTATAACAACAGAGTTCTTTTTGTTTGCTTTTTCTGTAACCTCTTTTGCCTTATGGTAAGTAACCTGATAGGGTGAGCCATGGTTCTTGTGTAGCTTTATTCCAGTTTCTGTTTTGTCTTTGCTTCTCGTAAGGGCAATATGCTTTCGCCTGGTATGGTGAGTCTTTTTATTGCTTTTCTCCTTTCCCGACTTTCTGTCTCTTTTCATGCTTTTAACAGTGGCCCTTGTGTCTCCTTTTTCTTCTTGAATATTTTCCTTTTGAGGCACCTTGGATTTTCCATAAGCCATGTAGTGAATACCACCATGTCCATGGAAATAAGCGTGTGGAATATGGTACAAATGCCCCGTATGGTGCATTCGGGATCCGTATAGTCTTAATACTGGTCTGCGCACATACGTGTCATGTGACCTAAAAACTGGTTGGTGTACGACCGGTGGAGGCTGGTGAAAAATGAGCGCTGGTTGATGGTACACAATCGCTGGTCGATGTACAATTACGGGTGGTTGGTGGTAGATTATTGGAGCACGATGGATAACAATAGGGGCGCGATGAACCACTATTTCTGGCCGGTGGTATATTTCAGGGGGCGGGTGATAAATAACTGGAGGACGTCGCACGATCACTGCATTTTTCTTGCCTCCTTTTTGACTCCCAGATTTTTTGGTTTTCAGTTTCGAGGCAATTCTGTGCTTTGTATCGTGCGCTTTAACTTTGCTTTTGTAAGTCGAATCTCTCTCTGGTTTTGTCGAGTTGTTCTCGCCAGTTATCTTATTTCTTTCGGATGCGTCTTCCTCGAGTGATTTAGAATGTTTTAAGATGTGTGACTTGTAAAACGAGTTCCCGTGTCCTCCAAAGTGATGCACAGTATAGGCATCTGGAACACCCACGTATGTGTGATGATGCAACACCCGAGAGGAATAAGGAATCACCATAGGGTGAGAAACCCAAGTGTCGTGAGACTTCAGGACTGGTTGATGAACCATGGGTGGCGGTTGATGAAATACCAAGGGTGGCTGGTGATACACTATAGCTGGGCGATGAACAACGACAGGTGGTTGGTGATAAAATATGGGTGCACGATGAATCATAATTGGGGGGCGATGAACAACAATGATAGGCCGATGATAAATTTCAGGAGGTGGGTGGTATATTATTGGCGGCCGACTGACAACAACAGTGTTCTTCTTCCCTGCTTTTTCACTGGATTCGTTCTTTGCTTTGTTATTATGGTCTTCAAAAGACGCTCGCTTAGACGCAGCTGCTGTTGAATTGCCGTTATTTGGTGTAGTTGAATTTTCTTTTGAAGGTGAGGTTTCTATCTTTGATCTTTTGCCTATTGGAGGTGCTCTTCCAAATAGAGGATTTCCGTAATTTGTAATGACATTTGGAACCCCAACGTAATGTCCGAAGTCGCGTACGACGGAGCCATGATGCGTGGCATAGAAAGAAGGATGGACAGTGAAAGAATCATGAGAATACAACAAGGGTTGACTAACAGCAGGCGGTGGTTGATGGAAAACAATTGGCGGCTGATGGTACACCACGGCTGGTCGATGAACAATTACTGGTGGTTGATGATAGATAATAGGTGGTCTGTGGATCACCAGAGGAGGACGGTGAACGACTATGTCTGGACGGTGGTAAATCTCTGGCGGAGGGTGATAGATTATAGGAGGACGGTTGACCACCACATCTTTTTTCTTCTTCTTTTGCGTTCCGTCCTTCGAATCCTCTGTCTCCTCTTTTTCAGTCTCCCGTTTGACTTTTGGATTCCAGTTGTGATATTCTGGGATTGTGTCTCTCTTATCAACATCCCCGAAATTCGTATTTCTGAAGGTTAACTTTTCTTTGGCACCGTCCGTTGACGAAATGAATTCGTACCCATCGTCGATTTCTCTTTTTGTCAACCCCTTAGGTTTCCACAAAGAGGTAAAATAAGCCATGTAATCGCTAAAACTGTCACGTTTTGATTTCTTTTTATGATCTTTTGAGTCTGTATTGTTCTTGACTTGGGTAGTATTGCCATGTGGCACTCCTCCTTTCCTGTAAGAGCAATGTGCTCCGTGACACCCCATTCCATAGTCACCAGAGTAAACATGAGATGGAATGCCATAGTACGTCTTTGCATGAGAAACCATGGATGCTGTGTGATACACCATCGGCTTTGTTACCCACGTGTCATGTGAGCGTAAGATTGGCTGATGGACTACTGGAGGTGGCTGGTGGAATACTATTGGTGGCTGATGGTAGATTATTGCAGGTCGATGAACGACAACAGGAGGTTGATGGTAAATTATAGGTGGTCGATGTAGCATTATGGGTGCACGATGAACGACTATGTCAGGACGGTGGTAAATTTCTGGTGGCGGGTGATAGATGATTGGTGGGCGATGCATTACAATTGCATTTTTCCGGTTTCCTTTTACGTCTTTTGCATGCTGTGTGTGTGGATGTGATACGCTATGCTTTCTTTTTATTTCTTCACCTTTTTTCTTTGTTTCTGATTTCCCAGAAGATTTGGCATTTCTACGAAATTGATGTCGTTCTTGTGCCTTTGACGTAAACACGTTCAGTCTGTGATATCGCTTCAAAGTTTTCTCCCAGCTTTTAATATTCACTTTTCCTTTGTGCTTGCTTTCCGTACTATGCGTTTTCTTAAAGTTTACATTTGTGGAATTCCTTTTAGGATTCATCTTTTGGTCGTTTGTATGTTCTTTGGTTGCGTTTTTACTCTTCATATTTGAAAGAATTGCAGTTTTCTTGAAAGCCATCCGTGGAGCCTCAGGCATTGTGTTTGCGTTCCTCGTGCCTAGTGCTCTAGCTGTTCCAGGGATTTCCCCAAAATTTGCATTTCCTTCCATACGGCTATTGAATCCTGCTGGTAGGCCTTCCATTGCTCCCATTTGTCCAAGAGAATTAAGACCCATTGCACCCATGTTGGTCATGCGGTTCATGCCACTTATACCATTAAATGCATTCAAGCTATTCATTTGACCTACTTCATTGAAGTTGTTTAGTCCGTTCATTCCGTTTAGTCCGTTCATTGCAAAGTTGGCTGCATTAACTCCTCCGAGTAGTCCAGGAGGTGGATTTCCAGCGATGTTAATAGGTGCAGGCATTGGAGTTATTATATTCTGCCGTTGGGTAAATGGCATTCCTCCCCCAATAGGTAGCTGTGGCATTGTTCCCTCTTCTGGTGTCATACCCATCTGTGGCGATTCCATTCCGTTCATTATCGGAATGTTATTGTAAAACTGCCTTCTATACGGCCCATTCATGTGCCTGAAACGCCTTTTGTGACGTCTCCGTCCACGATATTTTGGGTAACTTTCCGGCTCTTCCATCCGCGACCGTTCGTATAAATCAGAGTCATGAAAATGGTGTCGATGACGGCGAGGGTACCAGTAGCGCATATGTCGGCGATAAAAGGGTGCTTCGTCGTAAAAGCTATCAAAACCACGTCTTTCAGGAAAAGAATGATATGGATGGAAAAAATGGTGGCCGTGAAAATGACCGTACGATCTTCGCATGCCAGGATACCAGTGGTGATGGGGATGATAGGGTGGATAATGATAATGGTGATACAAAGATCGCTCTTGTGCACCCGCCGACGCTGAGTGAGAACCCGGGCGTGAAACCACCTGCAAAGAAGCAGGTTTCGCTTTAACTTTCACTCCAGCAGAATTTGCGTTTATTTCTAAATCGGCAGACTTATCATCCACTTGAAAATGCCCCACCTCAGGTCCATTAGACGGCTTCGGTTCAGTGTCTCTTTCTGCGTACGATTCAAGATCCGATGCTCCACGAGTTGTCACAATTTCTGAACCACTGTTTCCCAAGGCGTCTCGCACTGGTTCTACCGGTACGTTTTGCATTTGGGGCACGGTGTGTATTGCTGCGTTTTCTTGGGACGATGACTGCGTTTTAGCTGTTGAACTTGCTGCATTGCTTTCTGCAGGAGCTGCGGTGTTTTGATCTTTTGAAGGAGTTGTTGTGACTGGTGTTTCAACTTTGGCTGTTGTTATTTTTGCATCGACATTTACTTGTTTGTTGACATTGCTTGCTAGTGTCGTCTGAGTTTCTTGCGTATTTGTTTTGATACCCGTGTTAGATTGGCTATTATCCAACTGTGGGGAAGCCCCAGGAAACCTTACTCCGTTCTTGTCACTGGGAACGTTTCCGAGCTTACCACTCTCCTGGACACTTCGAACTTGTGCATTTTCATCAACAGGGCTGCTTGATTCAGCCTTGTTTTCTCCTTCATTCCTACTAAGTTTGTTCACAGTAGCTTGATCGTTATTTAAAATTGCACTACTTGAATCAGCTTTATCTTCCGTTTTCAAATGATCAGATTCGTGCTGTTGAATTTGAACACCGTTCACATTTTCCTTTGTTGAAGAATCGTGTTCTTTCTCCTGTCCATCGTTTGATTCCTCTGATTTCAAATTGCTGCTTTTGGCGTTTTCTGCTGATTCTTGTACAGGTCGAGTAGTGGAGGTGTCGGTAGTTGTGTCATCAACAGCTTTCTTTTCCTCCTCAACTGAGACACCAATCGATTCGCTCTCAGGCTGATCCACTTTAGAGCGGACATTTTCTTCACCGTTCAAGCGCGGAAAAGTGTCTTTATCTAAACCAGAATCTGAAGTCAAAGGCTCTATGGGCGTTTCAATGCCTTGCCTTTTTTTAGGTTTCACACTTATCGTTTTCCCTTCACTATCGTTCGACGATTCGTCCTCGACTTCTGTCGGACTTCGCTTGTCTCTCTCTATATAGTGGCCATTTTTAAAGTTTACAAGTTCTGGCCAATCTCCTTCATTGAAGCCTCCTAGGTTACCTGCTGTATATGTACTTAGAATATTCTGTTTAGGGTACGGCTTGGCTTGTGTTGGCGATCGGTCAAAAAGAAGAAGAAGCGATATGAGAAGTACTAAAGTCGCCAGAATATTTGGCGGCGACCAGCCAAACATTATGTGGCTTTTTAGTACATTAAAACTTCCCCAAGGAAATGAGCGCGATCTCTCCAACCATTATTTTGTTATTACATCACAAGTAGTTTCTGTCGCCGGTTCCTGAACAGTAAAAAGATGACATAAGGGGCGCGGAATTTGGATTAAGTCGTCTTATCTCATGGAACCAGAAAGATCACCTGTTTGTCCCCAATCAAAAGCACACTGGGCGACAGGTTTTTTCGTTACGGCAATCAAAATTTCACACTATGAGTGGTACGTTCACTGTCTTAGGTGCATGAAATGCTGGTGACCCCTTAAGTTCAATGAACAATTTAAATGTCATAATTTTATACCGGAAAAAGCACAGTCACAATAACCTTGTTTTTATTTCCACTTAAGGAAAAAACTTCAGCGGAAATGTGTATTTTACTTATCATGCTTTTACTAGAGTTTGTTATCAACAAAAATTAAAATTAAAATGTATCAAAAATTGGGCTGTTAAAAATAGCCCTGACTACAAGAACAGATTTAATTTAAAATTATATATAGAGTTGTTTGCCCAACATAATTTAGTTATAATACATTGCTTTGACAATCGGG
>Ga0100406_1197985_pt1 | contig 19979 bp, 10 predicted proteins | sample Orb8nscriptome_3_FD_81148 | JGI IMG/M metagenome (GOLD analysis project Ga0100406, IMG submission 81148) | Coral microbial communities from Puerto Morelos, Mexico - Orbicella 8 C C metatranscriptome (Eukaryote Community Metatranscriptome) | ecosystem: Host-associated > Invertebrates > Cnidaria >...
GTCGCAATGTGCTAGTCATGCCTTTTTCTTGAGCTGGTCCTTTTTCGTCTTCTTTTCTTTTTGTCAGGGTTGGCATCCAACTCATCCGCAGAAAGGCTGTCCTCCTTGTGCTTGTCCTTGTGTTTCGTTCTTCTCTCCTCTTCGTCTTCGCTCGCAGGCTCATCCTTTTCCTCATCTGCTTTGGCCTGGTTCTTGCGCTCTTTGGTTCGCTTTTTCCTCCTTCGTTTTTCCTTGTTCGCATCAGCGTCCACATCTTCTGCCTCTTCTGCAGAGCCAGCCTCTGGTCCATCTACCTTTGGAGGGTCCAGCTCCTCTTCTTCTCCTTGTTTATCTTGTTTGCTCTGTGGCTCGTCTCTTGCCTGATTCTTGCGATCCTTGCTTCGTTTCTTCTTCCTCTGCTTTTCCTCACTCACATCAGCAAGAGCTTCATCCAAATCCTCCGCCTCCAATTCTGCAGGGCCGGCCTCTTCTCGCTCTTGTGGGTCCGCTCTCGGAGTTTCTGGCTCCTGCTGTTTTCGTTCACGGTCAGCTTCCTCTATCTCAAGCCTTACTCTGTCATGAACTCGCACTTCCTCAGCTAAATCATCTTCTTTGGTCATCTGTGTTCTTTCTCTGCGCAGCTCCGCAGCAGCTCTTGCGAGCATCAATGGGTCGTTCAATTCCATGCCTGTTCGGTCTCGCACCACCTCAAGCATTGAATTGACATCGGTCCAAAAAGATTGTGCATAGTCGTCTTCTTCCGTCATCTTATGCCGTTCTTCCTCTTCCAGCTTTTGCAGATATGCATTGACCTCCCGCTGTCGCTGATCCTCCCGTTGCATTTCTTCGAGATTTTGTGCCTCCAGCCTGATGGCCAGCTCCTCAACCTGGCGAACGCGCCGCTCTTCTGCAACCATGCAAATCAGTTCGAACTCCTCAGTAGCCTGAACGCTGGCCAAGTACTTGTTTTGTTGCTTCTCTTCCTTTCGCATCTTCTTAAGCTCCTCTTTCTGCAATGCTTTCATGTGCTCCTTCTCAATCTGCAAACGCAAACCCTCGGCCATGTCGTCGTATTCCCGCCGTTCTTCTTCTGCAAGCTCCATGGCCTCTCGGGCTTGCGCTTCCAGGGCGGCATTCCATTCCTCCACCTTTCGCTGACGCTCCTCTTCCTTTTGCATGAGCTCGAGGAAAAGGGCCTACAGGCGAAGGTTGGTCTCTTCTACTTCCCTCTGCTTGTACTCCTCTTGCGCCATGACCCGCAACTCCCTCACTCGCGACTCGGGTTCCTTGCGCTGCAGGTTATCCCAAACTCTGGCCTCAAAGGACCAAAAATCTTCAACCGCCATCACAGACCTCTCAGCTGCTTCCAGATTGGCATTCCACTCTTCGACCTCTCGCTACTCACATTCTGCAGCTTCCATGCATTCTTGCTCAAACTTCTCGGTTGCCAGCAGCACTTCTTGCATGAAGGCCTCGTGTTTCAACCTGGGGTCTTCTCTCATCATCCACTCGCGCTCCTTGGCTTCGTGGCGAGCCCAGAAGGTATCCGCCTTCCGCTGCCTCCATTCTTCCCAGCGCATCTGTCTTAACTCTTCAGCTTCCATCTCTTGGCGGGTCATCATCGCATCCCTTTTCCTCTGCACATTGCTTTCGAACGCAGCTCTCTTCTCTCGCAGTTCTTCTGCGAATGGACCAGTGATGGCACTAATGCACTTGTCCAGTTCAACGCATTCTGGCTCCATCAACGGGATCATCTTCAAGCCAGTAACTTCGCGTTCCACGTTCTGCAACGGGTTGTCCCAAAATGCTCTTTCATGTTCATCTTCTTCAAGCCGTGCTTCTTCCTCCCTCTGACGTGTAAAAACACCACGTTCCTCTTCTTCTCTTAGCAGCTCTTGCTGCATCGCAGTATCATAGTAAGCCTTGTTGAGAATCTGGTCATCAGATTCTGTCTTGACAGCACCACCTACAATGATGTAGAAGTTGAAGACCATAGTGCCACAAATCACGCTCACGATAACGAGAACCAGCACGTCAATCAAGGTACTTGTTGCAGAAATAGTGCCGGTGTACTGCGGTGCTTGGTTGTGCTTGGACAGCATCTCCTTGAAGGCAGCCATAAAAGTCAAGAACGCCATGCAGCCAGTCAGCACCGACTCCTCAATGTTCAACAGCCTGGCATTGTATGGGAAAAGGAGAATTAATGCACCGAAGTTGATCATGAAGACCAAGGATTGAGACGCAGCACCGAAGGGAGGGAAGTCGTTAGACACTAAAGCTGATAGCATCAAAGCGAACTGTCGAAAAAAGGTGCTAAAAATCAGTACCCAACCATAGGTAACATAGCTGCCGTCCAAACGATCTGGCCACGCTTGTTTCTCGGTGAATTTTTCCTTGTTCTTCCACTTCATCTTGATCTCTCGCAGGTTGACTTCATCCTCGAGTGTCGCTTTCCGCTTTCGCATGTCAGCAAGTTCTTTGTCAAGTTCCCTTCCTGCCTTTGTCTCCGGTACCACTGCCACACCACGTTGCTTCATTTTGGCCTCCATGAATGCTCGCCTTTCTTGTGCCTCCTGGTCCTTGACAGATGGATAGGTGCGCACCGCGACAATGTTGCTAAGCACTCGTAGTCGGACTACTTCTACCCATCCCCTGTCATGACGCATCACCCGGTTTGCTTCAATGATTCTGCGCATGCCCGATCTCGTGTCTTTGTACCTGCTTGCCAGTGGTAGCTCCAGTACAAGCAGACGTTCAAAGTTGCAAAGCCAGCCGCGAAGATAACCAAAAAAAAGCAGGCAACTGTGAAGATCAAGAAGTACTGGTCATCAGCCAAATCACAGTAGATGTCCTGGGAGTCGACCATCACTGCCGATCCATCTTTGAGAGTGTAGCACTGGAACGGTGAGCTCAGCTTCGTCATGTGCATCTGGATGAAGAGCAACAGGATCGTCAGCATGGCTCTTCCCCAAGCGTTCAGCAATAACCAGCTCTGCACATCTCTGTATTGTGGATCTCCACGGCTTTCTCGGAAGGATAGCCATCGGACAACCAGATATGAGAAGGTAATTGGGGCCATCATCGCATACGGCGCAACTGTGAACCCAAGCCAAGTATACCAGTAGGGGCTAGACACACTGCAATCAGGCTGAAAAAAATTGAAGTTGAAGGTGAAGTTGGCGAGGATCTCCATGACTTTGGTGAAGAGTTCAGGCCACTCGATATCAATCCTTTGGATGCCATTGAAAGACTGCATAATTCCCAAAGACATTGTGATCAGCCGCATCCCGGAGGCACTGAGCTCCTTCGCATCAGAGCTGTCAATTTCCGCTTCTTCATCATCCTTCTCTGTCCGCGGGGCCCTGAACAAACAGTAGATCGGAAGTTTCGTGTTGGCCAACTGGTCCTGGACGTCCTGCTCAATGTCAGCTTTGACGTGCTTCCCATTGATAACTAGCAGACGCCAGGAATGAGAAATCCCCATCCGGGAAGCAGGTGACCCAGGCCGCACACCAGCAACATGCACCGCGTGATCTCGATCCACCCGGAAGACGAAGCCCAGGTCCCGGTTCTTGAAGTAGTGCCAATAGCCGGAAACATCCCACTTTCGAATGACTAGAGTCACCCGCTTGAATCGAAGTTTGTCCGCCAGCTTTACCAGAGGATTTTTTTGCTGTGCTCCTCCTCCACCAACGCCTGCCAGTGCTTTGATTCGGTCCACAATTCTTCGCGCCACGTAGAGTTTGATCTGGCCTTTGAAGATGGGATCTGAAAGCATCTTCAAATATAGCAGTGATAAGAAGAAAGCTCCAAAGGTACCCATCATACCCATACCAGCCATGATCAAGGTGCCAACCTGTTGTTCCTCGCCACACTGAAGACAGTCGTCAGAATTTGGATCCGGAAAATATCCAAAAACGCAGAGTCCACAGTTGAGGCCTTCGTAACCTGCACTGCATTGATTCGCATTCAAACATGCATACAAAGGCAGGCAGGTTTCAACCACTGGCTGGTACTCAGTCTGACCTGGTTTTGCTGTAGCGGCAACTTCCGAGTGCTTTGAGATGTAGAAAAAGGGTTTTGCCAGCGGCAGCATTGTTCCACCAGGGCAGTAGACAGTGCAAAGTCTGAAGTTGAAGGATCCTGCTGGTACTCGCACACAGTGGTGTGCTACAGGCTCATCGCAAAGATCCCCAAGGTTGTCAAGACTGCATGGCGCTTCATCGAGACTTGTATCCAATGTGAAGTCTGCTGAGCTGCACTCCAAACAAGCAAAGCCCGGCATGCCATACATTTGTGTGGCATCATAGACTGGGGAGTAGTATCCCTTTTTGCAACGACAGTCTTCCAAGGAAGTTGCCGGTGGTACAGATTCGGTGTTGTCTGGGCACACTTTGCATACGGTTTGCCCAATCTCATCTTGGTAGGACGTGGATGCGCAAAACGTACAGCCCAAAGGCCATTCGTCTGTAAAGCTCGTTGAGTACGTTCCTTTGGGGCACTGGTCGCAAGTATCGTCATCTTCGCTTATCCTGTAGTAGCCTTCCTGGGCACACTGGGCAAGTTGTGTTGAAAGTGTTGGCTTGTTCGCTTCTTCAATGCTGCCAACTTTCAGTATCACGTTCACATCGACTACCTGAGAAATGATCTTGCCACGAAGTTCACCAGCTTCTGGCTCAGCTCGAGAGGCACGTCTGGCTTTTGTCATTTGACACTTGACGTAGGTGTTATTCTGATTTTCTGCGGTCACGCTGCAGGTAGCATCCCCAACCGTCACAGTGACAGAGCCCAGCATTTGCATAGCAGGAAGGGTGTCTGCGCTAGTCAGCTGTCGACCGCCAGATGGCATGAAATACGGCTGTAGCGCGCCACTCGTATCATCTGACCCCGTGTCAAGTCGCCTCGTCTGCTGTGTCGCAGTGAGATCGTTCAGCTTCGCTTGCCAAGCAGTACAAGCTTCCTGAAAGTCACCGTTGGGCGCAAGATACTCTGAAAAAGAATTGCCGAAAATCTCTATCTCCGCGTAACCTGCATCCAGAATAAGAGTGGGCGAGATTGAGCTGATCGCGGGCTGTGGAAGGGTTAAAATTCCGGCTTTCTCGGCGGAACGAAGTTCACCAATCTGCAGAACGACACTGGGATCAGCCGGAATCTCCCGAGCATCTAAGCAACTTGTGATTTGGCATTTCAACACGTTTTCTGATTGGTACTCAATTTTTGAGCACAAGGACAACTCTGGATTAACTCCTTGAAGCCAAAGTTTGTACTCGGTCACATTCACGTAGGTCAGTGACATTGTGCCAAGGCTGGCAAAGGATGTGCCAGATATATAGAAATATGGATCCGAGAGCATGACTGTTTCAGTGTTTACTGCTCCTGTCCCGACTTTGTTGCCATTGGCATCCAATGTGTAGAGCGAATCAACGGTCGGGACTCTGTAGTCGATCATTCCGGTCTGATAGAAGTCGGATGCAAGTTGCCACAGGGTGGAGGTCCAGTTGTACATTTCAATCTCTATCACCAGATTGTCTGCAGATATGGGCGCTATTTCGAGATCGCAAGACAGCGCGGTCCAGCCACTGCCAAAGCTCTGCGACTGGCAGAAGCCCGGAGTTGCCTGCGTGGCAGCCCCAACCTTTCTAACGCTCAGCCGAAGAAAGCTTGCGGGAGACACGGAGCCGTCGACTACCTCTGATGAGGTCGGGACATTGTCCAAAGCAGTGACCAGCGTTCTTGTGGTCCCCGTGAGTGTTGGAAACAGTTTCGTCACCGTGACTATCGGTGTCTTGAAGGTGATCTTGTATTCCATGTCAAACTCGGATCCACTCATCTTCATCTTGACTGGCAGGGAAAGCCCTTGACCCTGAATCTTGACAACCATCGTTCCAGTCGTGTCCGCTTCAGTGACACTTTCTTTCGTCTGCGGGAAATAGCTCTCTCCACCAAGGGAAATGTTGATATCCACCAGGCTTGTCACGGGGTCCTTTTCCATTTCAAAGGTAACTGTGTCGCCGTTTGACACCGAGATATCAGAGCCAGTGCCCTTCACTTCAGAAGTGCTTAAATCAGCGTGCGTCACTTTGATAGCCGTTACTGCCAGCTTCGTGTCCGTGAACGATACATTCACAACATAATTTTTGCAGGCGGTAGCAGAACTGTCATAGTAGTAGTGCACGTGTGGACACACCGTGAGGTCCATTGACTTTGTCACCATGCTCAGCGCAGCATCGTCCGATAGTTTTGTGTATCTTAGCTCGAAATTCTCGTACTCACTGTTGTGAAAAGTCCTCGGCCGCTGCGGCATTCTCAACAGGTCTGCTACTACATCCACACCGTTCGCAGTAAATATCTACCATGTCTACATAATTCATCATAATTCTACATACCATTACATACCAACATTTCAGGATTTCCAAAAATGTCCAACACATTCAGATCCGTGTTGAAAAACGATTCCGCCAAAATGTGCCAAATGCAGCCAGCAGCAAATTGGCATAATCCGAATAGGGGCTCACCTCCACAGGCGTCCACAGGAATGCTCTGACAATGATCAAAATATATCAAAATATATCAAAATGACCAAGGCCCAACGAGCAAGGTCCAACCGCTCTCCCGGCAGTGAAGTTCACCGTGATGGTGGCCACCTCCCCCACTGCCATCACAACATTGTTACAAGCACGCTCGTATGTGGAAAGGAGCACGACGATGCCAGTTTCAACTTGCTGAAAGGTTTGCGTCTCCGAAGAAATTGTCGCCTGCGTGCCATCTGGGCAGTGCGCAACTTTTGCAATAGCCAGAGCGTCGAGATCGGTGCTCGTGTCTGTACTGGTGACGAAGCTGTAGGCCTCACAGTCTGAAGGATAGTTCGCACACACCGCTGGCACCCAAGACTTGCTCTGCTTCCAGCCAGCGCAATTAAAGGTGTAGCTCTTGCTCGGCACCAAAGCAGTGACAGTGATGTCTGTTAGAGTGGCATCGTAGACGAGATACTCGCCTTCAGTCCTGTTGGCAATGCTGGCATAGATTGGCTCTCTGACAGCTCCAGTGGAGACCCGTCCAGTGACTTCTAAAGCTCCGCTGTCAGGACTCACAGCTGCTACTGTGCAATTGATTTGAGACGCCAAATCGTATTGCACCTGAAAAGTCACTTGAATCCCCTTGTTTGCAACAGCCTGAACCGAATTCAGAGTGAGTATTGCGCGAACGGGTGAGGGGTCGATGTAGCTGAAGTTCCACCTGAACTCTGGATTTGTCTTTGCCGGAGTGTCTACGGTGACGAAGAGGCCTTGCTCGCAAGTAATATCGTAATTGCATCCTGGTTTCACAAAATCGTTTCCAGGAAAGTTTGCGATGAGAATACGTGATTGGATGAGGCCAACTGTAGATGTTCCAGAAGGACTTGAGGTAGAGGTCTCATTGGCAGCAACACGCCACTGCATGGTTGGGCACCATTCTTCACCACCCTCTCGCACATTCGTCCTGTTAACCACAAAGGCGTAGCTGGTGTCTGAGGTAATGTATGCATCAACCTGCACAGCCAGCAGAACCTGGCTCACTGTTGCGTATTGATCCTCCTCCGGCAACTTCAGCAGAACTGCTGGAGGCGTAACAAAACGAAGTGTGAAACTTTCAGATTCAGTCCATGGGCTAGTCATGTCTGAGTCAGTGCAAACCTCGCGGACCTGAAATTTGTAGGTACCACCTTCGGTGAGGCCTGTAGCCGTGCACTCCACTGTGGCACGCGAAGTGAATTTGCTGCTCTCGCATCCGACCATTTCCCTCCAGTTTTCCTGACCAAACGCAGTCGTTGGCGTTGCCAGTGGCAAATTGCAACGTAATATCCACAGCACCTTCTGGTGCTGGCCTGGATGGAGCGAAGATGGACAAAGGCTGAGCAGCAGGTAGGTCGCATCGAAAGGTTGTTGGTGTCAGGACTTTCTCGAAGCAATACAATAACCCGTCATCATCACCATCGACTTTGGCCACATAGCCAGTGGCGCATTGCGGCGTGCAAGTACTTGAATCTGGAACTTCTCCAGCTGTGTTGCTCTCTTTACAGGATTGCGCCGTACCATCGGCCCTGGTCGCAGAAAAAGCCACTGTGGGCTCTGCACATGGGAGAACATCACAAAGTGTTACTGAAGGGTCCAATGCTGATGCATAGTCTGTGTCGGACGTTGTCGTACACGTGTGGGATGGATTTCGCGGGGCGTAGCCGTCATTGCATGTTGACGTGCACGTAGCCCCATGTGCCAAGGTAGTTCCCTCTGCACAATACCCTGTGGAGGCCTTCGACACAGTGGGCACTGAGCAACTGTCTTTGATCGTGACCGTCCGTGTCGCAGATGTAGACTGCCCTGCGCTGTCTGTGCAAGTATACACCACGTAATAGTTGCCAGCAGTGCTGAGATATGGAGTGACTTTAGTGTCGAAGTCATTCGTAGGACTTTTCATATTTCCAGCATCTTCGGAATCTGTGCAAGTTACATCTGGAAGCGAGTCAGCTGTGGCGACAGCACCCAACAGAAACCAACTCGTGCCATCTGCCAAGAAGACGTTTGGAGGAGTGTCAACCCGCCGACAGTATGCCACGTAGCGGTCTGTGTCGTTGACCATCATGAAATAGCGTCCTGTGCAAAGCGTCATGAAATGGCAGGTGCCATTGGCAAAATACTGGTATGCCACGCACTCATCCGAGCCGGCTGTGACGCATCTCGTCTCACAAGATTGATAGTCTGCAACTCCCTCATGCGTCGCTTTTGTGGTCGAGCACGCCACACGGTTTCCACCGTAGGTCCCGCCAGGATTGGGCTCTTCGCAGGCAACCTCCACGGTTCTGGTGGAAGAAACATGTGCCCCTGCTGAGTCGTAGCAAGTGTAGGTAACCTTGTAGACCGCAGGTGTGTCAGCTAATACTGAATTGATCACCTCCATTCTTGCAAGGCTGGTACTACCAGTGCTGCTGGAAGTGGCACTCTGCTTGCAAAGCCGGTTGCCATTCAAAGATGTACAATCGGTATCACAGCAGTAGTCACCACTGCAGGTTTGTGCCTCGCACATCCGTGGTTTGTTTGGTGGGCAGTGGGCCACCCCGCCGAGGGAAACACAACAGCCCTCTGAGTTGCACTCACTGCCATCTCCACAGCCATACGTGTCATCCGCACTTGCAGGTCCAAAAAGCCAGGCGCATGAGTCCGCAGGATCTATGCCAAAGGTGATACTTGTGCAGGTTGCCCCAGAAGTGGTCACAGTCCATTGTGATGGTTCCAATGGAGGAAAGCTTTCACCCCCCGGAGCCTGCGCTTGTTCGGCTTGATTTGAATCCCGAAGTACCCAAATTTCTGAGCCTCGAGTTCCTTGCACAATGCTATTGACCAGCTCAGTCTGCAGAAGAGGCCCTGTTCCAAGGTCTGTCCTCATCTCACCATACTACCAGCTGCCTGAATTGAATAGCTAACTATCCTGGCCAGCGAGTTCAAAAGAGTTGGAATCTACGCCTGTGCATCCAGATGGGCTGCCAGCGATGTTGATCCGAGAAGGCGCTGCAGGCCCAACAGTACCGTACACGATAATTTCGCAAACCTTCATGGAGCTGGAACCTGTCAGAGTCACGAACCTCCCCACCAGTGGTGCATCACACTCCTGTGTGCCACTGCTTGCACTTCCAAGAGTGGACAGTGATATACCCGTCTTGCATGTGGGACCAACGTCGACGTCTGGCCCCACCTTCAAGCTGGCTGCGGTCACAGTCGCTGCCAATGCCACAGAATGCACAACCTTGCCAGCCCCCAAGTCCACCCAAATGTAACTTGAAGAGTCAACTTCAACGCAAGACTCACAGGCGTACGTTGTAGAGCTCGCCTCATCTCCATCAAAAATGTTTTCAACCACACCTTTTGTCAGGGTTCCACTGTAGCCAGCACGAATGATAAGAAGCGTCTGTGCTGAACCTAAGCCTGCAGAACCCCAAGAAGTGATGAGACCATCTTCTACATCTGCGCACACTGCACCATCGTCAGAATAGTTGTCACCAAGGAGAGAGAGGGTTTTTGCGTCGCCTGTCAGAAAAATCCGCGGTTTGTTGTTCACTGTGAGGATTCTCTTAGCAGTTTGAGCAAAGCTGGAACCTGTGCAGCTGTAGAAGAGAGTTTGAGTTCCAGTCCGGTTGGTGTCTGCTGTATTTAGCACGCTTGTGAAAGGAAGCTCTTGGTTGTGACTGTCTCGACAGCACACCCCGGGCTCGCTGAACTGCTCTCCCAAGAGAAGAATACCTGCCGAAGGGCCTTGCACAAAGGGAAGGGGGTTGCCGCTGGTAACAATCACTCTCCTCGTCACTGTCGATTGAGTTCCAGCGCTGTCTATGCAAGAATAGGTCACAGTAGTGTCGCCAACTTGAGACGTATCGACTGTGCCAGCAGTAGGCTGAATTAGACCCTTGTTGTCCACGTCCGTGCACTGAGCTGTGGGATCATTCCATGTTACATCCTTTTCGATCACAATCACCGCATCGCCACGCAGCTGTATGGCTGGTGCCACTTGCACGTTCCTGATCTTACTGGACGTCCTTGAACTGCTATCAGTGCAAGAATAGGTAATGGTATACTCACCCACTGTGTCCAATGACAAGGAGGATGGAGATGCTGTCACTGTCAGTGGGACAAGGTCTCGACTGACACAGGCCGCACCCGGGTCATTGAAGGTTCCTCCTGAGGATTGGCGCACGATCATGTCAGGGAGCCCATTGAGTCTGATCGGGTGGCGGACTTGGACAATCAGAGATCGAGTGGATTCAACGTTGTCCTTGGTGCAGGAGTAAGCAACTGTGAAGATACCTTCTGAGGCCGTAGAAACAGAGGATGTACTCAGACTGACGGTGCCAGTCCATGAACCCTCAAGTTCAAATTCATGATAGCAGTCTTCCGCTGGCCAAGGGGTATACCCGCTAGGTGCATCAAACTCACCCGATTGAATGACAACCCTCGGCCACATCTCTTGAAACATGCACTTGAAGGCAAGACCTTTCACAAGGATAATTGAATCTCCGTTGTTCTTGATCGCCAACACATTTCCATTCGTGAAGTCTACAGAAATCGTTTTCTCTGACTCCGAACTGCTCGCCGTTGCCTGCGAAACGGAATCCAATAGAACTTCAACAGTGTTAGAAGCTGCATTATTGCCATTGCCGAAGGTAAGTTCCAGAGTTCCATATCCGCTCAAAGTCAAAGAAATGCCAGCTGAGGGTGAACCCCGGTATCCAATGTAAGAAGAATCAGATTGCCACACGTTCGCATCCGCAGTGTCAATTGTCCAACCCGCAGCTGCCATAACATCCGCTGATTCAAAATTGTTCAACTGCAAGTTGCCACCGCAAAGGACGGACGCTTCGGGAATCAAGCAAGATACGTCATCGTGATCTCGGCAGACTCTTCCAGCATCGAGGAGGGTATCCAAACAGCAAATGTCCAAGCCTCCGTTGGATGCGCAATCACTTCCCCCACAGGTTCCACAGCTGGAACTGCAGCAGAACAATGCTCCATCCACACCGTTGGCACGAACACCACCGCTACACCAAAGATCCTCACCACACCTTGCCACGAAAGAAGTTCCTACAACGCCCATCACATCTGTTCCAAAGGAAAATTCCAAGTCTCCATCCACGTAACCCATTTTCACCGTAAAGAATTCCTCATCCTCACTCTTCAATGATGTAATGGTGCTGTTGTCAAACTCAATTCGCGCCAGTAGCACATCGGTGGGCACCGGAGTGAATTTTGTCCAAGTTGAATCTTCAAGGTATTGCCATTCCAAACCAGTGAATCGTGCACAAACTAAGTTCTGTGTGTAGCCACCAGACGCAGCAGTAGTGGAGGACCATCGAGTATCTCGATCCTGTTTCGTGTACATCAGGAAGCCCAAACGTGCTTCAACGCCTCCATCATGCTTGCAATGTGCACCATTTCCAACGGTCACGGAGCGCGTGCACGTCCCAGGCACTTTGCTTGAAGCATAGTCATAGATGTAGAAGTTGCTTTGCTGACCCGTCTGTGATGCGGATGATGAACATTCTGACACTGCAATGCTGCTGTGTTGATTGCTGGAGGCTGATGATGGGCCGGAAGTGCCGGGGAAGCCAACATCCGTTCCACCAAAGGCATACGAAGTCCAGGCATTGGTGCCGGCTAAGGCATCAGCCAAGGTAGGATAGATCGCAAAGTCTGTGCCTCCAGTGTTGCCGGTGGACGTCCACTCACATGCCATCATCATGTAGGCGGAAAAGGTACTCGGCATGTCAGTCAGCCTTCTGTAATAGATATCTTGAAAATCATTGTCGCAATTTGGACAGGTCCGGCGGATTATTTTGAAAGAGCTGGCTGCGAATCGCTGGTCGAAGTCTGACTGACCCAAGGTTGTGATCGTGCCACTTGAGCTGATGCCAATTCCCAAGCGCCACTCCTGACGATCCCCTTGAAAGTAGATCGGGTGCCGAATTTCACCTGTTCGGACAATGGTTGGCACCCCCGTGCTGCATGAAGGGAATGGATAAGAGATGTAACTCTCAAAGTAGCGGTCGAAGAAAACGGAATCACTGGTTGTGGGTAGCCTGCTGGAGCTTTGCGTGGCACCAGTCAGGTCAATACATGACCATGCATCCTCATAATGTGAGTCGATAGATCCAAATTCCGCTCCCAGTGTCCAGACTTTCTTGGAATTGCCCTCGAACCTGTGCGGATATCGAACTGACACCGTGCGCTGCAGGGTAGGAGCTTGACGTCGTCTGCAGTCGTAGTTGATCACATACGTGCGCTCCGTCGTGAAAGGAAGGTAGCTAAGATCAGCCGTTGGGGTATCTTGCACTCCCTCATGGGTGATGCAGGTGCTGCCAGTCTCGATGAAATTACCCGAGCTGTCGCTCCAGCTGCCTGAAACGCCAGCGGGGACAACAACGGAGGCACTGCCAATAAGATCAATGGCATTGCGGATTTCCACTGTTCGTGTGTAGGATGTCGCTCCAGAGCATGAATATGTGACGACAGTCTGGCCAACGGTCATTGCATAGATGGAAGGAACATCCAATGAGACTGTCCCTGGGGTGCCAGTTGTGTCGATGCAATCTACCGACACGTCAGTCCGACACTTGTCATCTTCATTCACGGGTGTGACATAGCCGCACATGCACTCTGCATGGGTGTTTGCACTGGTTGAGCTGCACACAATCATCGCAACTCTGGCTGCTACAACTTGCTCGTAGGTCTGTGCAACAATTTGCCAGTATCTGGCCGTCTGTGTGGCTGAGAACATGTTCTCCACCTCCGTGTTCTGATCGGAATTTCCAGTGAAGGTCCCGGAAATCTCTGTAAACGTACTACCGCTGTCAGCTTTGTACTTCACTGTGAAGGTCTTGATCCATGCTGCATCAATGGAATGACCCTTAGTGACGACTCCTGCTACTAGCATGTCGGAGCCGAGGTCGAGCTCAACATAGGTCCCTGCTCCATCAGCAGTGCTTGCTTTCCAGCCTGTAGCGCTCAAACCGCATCTGTCCGTGGTCGTTGAATTATCGCTCGAGTACGTGCAGCTCGATTCCCCAGGATTCGTTTGGGTGGTATCGCAAATCTCACACTGGCCCTCATGCCAGCGGTGACGCCCAGCACGCACTACATGAGGATCAGGCCCATACAAGCGTATGGAATCACGCACCAGGAGGGTTTTCTGGATGAGGTCGTTATTCTGCGCGCATGAGTAGCTCACTGTGTAGCTCACCTCTGTGACTCCCCCACTTGTTCCATAGTATAGGCGGGTATTAGCATCCCACGTGATACTCTGATGCATCGTCTCGATCGTGGCATCAAAGGTATCTGCGGTAGCATAGCACTGCGACGCGGTATCCGTCCACGATCCAGCTTCTCGCTGGACAGTCCAGTATAAGGCAGTATTGATGTACATGCTGTCCACCACTTCAACAGTCCTAGTTTTAGTAGCGAAGGTTGTGCCGCCTGAATTGGTGGTGCAGTCATAGGTGACGGTATAAGTGCCTTTTGTCGTGCGATCCACGGAGCCAGATGTGGCCACGGGCAGCGTCTCGGAATACTGATCGGCACAAGTCGAGCCCGCATCTGCCCAAGCATCAGTGGTGTGCACTGAAACTGTGACAGAGGAAGGGTTTGCGTGGTCTGCCGGTAGTAGTGAAAAGCTGCCAAGAGTTCGCTCAGTGCAACACAAGGCTTGCGTACAGTCACGAAAGCAATAATTGCGCCGCCGAGATGTGTACTTCCAATCAACAGTGCAATCATTTTGATCACAGGTAGGCCATGCCTCACAACAATCACTATCTGAGCACGAAGGGGTAGAGCAAACTGTTCGCCGCCTGGAATTTCGACGATAGGCTGCACTGCACGTGTAGGTTGAGCACCAGTTGCTGAAATTCAACAGGTCATCGGTACCAATAGCCTTGGTGTAAAGCTTTGCTTGCTCTAAGCTGCCTGTCCAGGTACTCCCATCTCCGCCACCATAGTAGGCTGTAGTGCCCGATGTGCTAAACTGACTACAAGTCGGGCTAGCAAGCACCCCATTGATATAGAATGACGATGTTTGTGCAGATGAAGAGTAAACCACTGCAGCATGATTCCAGGACGACTCGATGGTGACCGTAGCGCTGCAGGTTGAGGATGTGCCATGGTATAGCTTGGCTGAAGTGGTTCCCTCTTTTGCCACTTGGAAGTTCATTCCAGTGCTGTCCGTCCCAAAAAGGGGATGGAGTGTACTGCTGTCTATAGTCATGCTGCTTGCATCCCAGAATGTCATGAAGGTATAATCACCACTGGAAATTTCCAGGTTGTCCAAAGTTCCCATGGTGACTTTTGTGCTTGTGATCTGTGAGTCAAACTGGTAAGTCTTCTCCACAGCCTCTTCATAAACTTCAATCTGAGAGAAATGTACTGCTGTGGCGGTGCTGCTAATGCTCGACCACACCTTCACATAGCGAACGGCTCTCAGGTCGAAGCGAAAAATGGTACCGTGGCTATCCTCTTCATCGTCATACTCCACTGTTGGAGCAGTGTCATCATCATAATATGTGCTCCGCTCGATGACTGTTGACCAAGTTGAGCCATCCACGGACACTTCCAGCTTGCGGCCGCAGTAGAAAAGCCCCTTACAGGCATACAGCACCACCTTGTTCACGAGCTTCGTTGGCGGATTGTCCGGAAGATTGCTTGATGGTCCTAAGTCCAACTGGACCCAATACTGAGACGTGCAGAGCTCTGTGGAAGAAGTCGCCAAAGCTCCGGTGTAAGTGGCAGCACTGTCACATTTCACACCATCCGCTATACCACTACCACAGTTTGATATGTCGGCATGACACGTGATGCCTGCTGTCGAGGCATAGTTGGTGGATATTCCCCCTCTCAGCGCACCGCAAGTCACCAACCCAGCTCGCATGGCCACGGCTCCATTAAAAGTAATGGGACGAATTTTCACGTAACGTGCTCTCATAGGCAGTGGAAATTTGGATAATTTCTGGGTTGTTTGGTCACCAACAGTCGAAAAAAACCCAGCAATCTCAACATAGGTACTGCCATCTTCGCTAATATCGACCTGAAAAGTGTTGACCCAGTAGCTGGCAGAACCGCTTCCCTGAGACACTACGCCGCATACGAAAAGATCGTTGGATCCAACGTCGATAATCATACTTTCGCCAGAGTCCGAGAGCGGTCTCCACATTTGATCGTCACTTGTATCATCAAGAGCACCTATTTTGGACGTTGAATCCGAGAAGACGCTCGAGTATATCCTTTGCGAGGAGGAGCTGGTCGGATTCAGCAGCGAGGGCCCCCAGTCCGCTGCGTAGCACTCACACAGCTGGGCATCCGCTGTCTCATCACATCCATACGCAGAATGCGACAAATAGTCGTTGGTCGGGGTTGGGCATGAGTTGCTGCTTGCTGCAGCAGATCTTTTGAGGCAGAGGAGGCTATACTGGTTGCAGAAGGTACGGCAAGACTTGGGGCTCAATGCACTGGTGTCCGCAGATACCAGGCAAGCTCCTTTGGCGTGCCAGGTGTCCAGTTGGGTGCGGCAATCGGTCCCTGGAAGGAGATAGCAGGAGGTGATCTTTGCAATGCCAACCTGCTCCAAGGTCAGGACCTCCAAGAAAATGTTTGCGTCGCCAATGGAACCCGTCCACTTCATTGTCTCTCCCCGTTGTTCTGCTCCACCAAGGTAAAACTTTTTTGTGTCGTCAGTCTTCAGTGCCTCGATGCCGGAACAAGTCTTGTCCAACTGGCCATCTATGTATATTGACTGCGTTTTGGCACTCGAATCATAGACGACTGCCAGGTGCTGCCATATCTCTTTCGTCAGCGTAGTATCGGAGTGGCATTCATGAAGATAGTGGCTACCACTCAATGCGAGGAGCTGATGTAGTATTTTCCATTCTTCAAAGATAGATCGAATCTGGTTTGTGCATACTGCGAAGTGACCGTGGATGAAGTTGTTGAAGTTGCTGTGCTTGTCACTGTGGTGAATGTCACCACAGTTGTAGTCTCCGTGGAGCTAACACTTGATGACGTTGATACCGACGTAGTGCTGGACCACGTCGCTGTCGCAGTCGCCGATGTGGTTGTTCCAGTCAGGGATGTTGTGCTGGTAACTGATGTTTTGGTCGTTGTGGCCGAAGTGGAGGTCACGGAGGTGATAGTGACAGAGGTTGTAGTTCTTGTGGCTGAAGTAAACAGAGACAAAGAGACGGTACTGGACACAAAGGATATGGTCCACTCCACCACGCTGTTTGCGCAAGCATCTGCTATCTCAGGTTCCTCCGCAGTGCATAAATATTTGTTAGATGCTGAATTTTTCAAAGTCACCTGGTTGTTGCTATGCGTAGTATCCTCGGTGTAAGTCCAGAGGCATTCAGAGCTTCCAGTGCTTTCAAGCACCAGGTTTCCTCCAGACACAGCGAGAAACGTACCGGTGCCCACGTTCTTCAATCTCACAGTGGTATCCTGCACAAAGCGGATTGTCCAATAGAAATGGGCTGCCTCTGCTTGGTATTCCGGTGATAGTTCTGTTGAAAGTTTTCCGGAATTGGTGTCCCAGTAGAGATATCTTGGAGATATGAACGTTGTAGTTGACTGAGTTGCGGTAAAGGTCGTTAAAGACGTTGTAATAGTTGTGGTCGTTACGGTTGTTGGTTTAGCTAACCTTCTCGAAGCTATGGCAGTGGTTGACGTGGCTGTAGCAGTCGTTGTCTGCAGCGCAACGTAAGAGATCGTTGCAATGCCATGCATGGTTGCACCTGTGTACGTCTGGTAGTCCGAGCAGGGTGGGCTATCACAGAACACGAAGTTGTCATTTTCACAGCATAGTGATACCGTATTATCAGCATGCAAAGAGCTGCCGTCGCACGTTGCATCTGTCCCATCATTCTTCTCTTTGTTTGTCGCGCAGCAGTAGTTACTGTTGTCGTAGAAAGCATATGGGAACAGATATGGGCACATGCCAGAAGCAACTCGTTGATAGCAGGTCTCGTCAGACGAGGCAACCACTGTGGAGACTGTGGTCAGCAAGTGGCAGTTGTCAGTGCCCGATGTGTACACGAAGCCAGCGCACGTGGAATCAATGAAGCATTGGAGTTTGCATTCATCAACGGTGGCTGATGTAAGTCCGGAGGAAGTTTTGGTATCATCACAAGTGTTGCCAACAAGTTCGTTGAAGGCAACTGAAGGGTAGGCTGTCACTGTCGTGGTGGTGCCGGTTGAAGTGGAAGTGACCGAAGTGGTCGTTCCTGATGTGGTGGTCAGTGAAGTAGAAGTTGCCGTGATGGTTGAAGACGTGGTGGTGACCGAATGCCGCAGGTTCACCTCATAGCCGGTGAAGTCAAAGCATCTGCTCGCGTCACTGGAAGGCGTTCCGTCAAAGTCCAAACCAGAGCCTCGCAGGTGAACCTCCAGCTTCTTGGTGGTGGCCTTGATCAGTATCTCCCATTTGTAGTATACCGTATAAACGCCTTGCTGAATCCAATTGGCTGATACACTCTGGACGTCTCCTGAATTTTCTTCGGTTCGCCAATATGCTGTATAGCTGTTGTCTACCGTGGTGGTGTATATTGTGACCGAATGCACTCTGGCTTCTTCGTTCTCACCCTCAAACAGCAAGTCCGGCTCCTGCACCTGTGTCGGCATACCAACGTCACCGTCGAAGACTCTCCAAAGCGTCGAGTCAGCTCCGGTGTAGTACGTCTTCACCTGCATGTGGATCTCAGGCGCAGCCGTGTTTTGATACTGATAAAAGTCCACCACCTGTGTGCCACTGGAAAATTGTGAGGGCGCACTGGAGGATGTGGCCACAACATCAGGATACGTCATGGTATTCATAGACTGAGTGAAGATGTAGGTGCCTGCAATAAAAACGTCGCCAGTACTTGCCGCACTGGAGCTTCCATACTTGTTGGCATAGAAAGAGAGGTCTCCGCTATTGAAGCCTCTTGTGACATATTGGTAGTACTCGTCAGTAGCTGCCAGGCTTGTCACCACATCTGTATCGAAGTTGACATCGGCCACCAAGATGTCAGACCCTGCTGGACTGAAAGAGGCCTCATTGCCATTGCCGTCATCATACAACCAGCCACTGGAATACCTAACGCAAACGAAGTTGTCAGCCATGTCCGATTTGAACGTCGTGCCCGAAAAGCGCGATCTGATGTTCTCACCAGAGTACATGATGAACCCACTTCCAGTAGCAGCATCACTGCAACCTACGCCAGAACGCGGATCACCCACGAGAAGCTTAGACCCGCCAGAGTAGCACAAAGAACTGGGGACATAGGTAGTCTCGCCAAGTCCACTGCCAAAGAGGCTGCTTGAACTGGAAGCTCTCACTGTGCATGTGCCGTCACTTCCACAAGTCACTGCTTTGCAGATGGAGGCTCCTAAAGATTTACACTTCTCCTTTGCGCCCCAGAGGTCGAATGTCTCTCTAATGCTATTCGCAAAACCCGGAGAGAAGTAGCCTTCCCATTCATCCCAGTAGCAAAGTGCTGTCGTTGTACTTTCAGTTGTTGAACTGGTGGTGCTGGTAATGGTGACTACCGTGGTGGAGGTTACAGTCATAGTTGTTGTGGCGGAGGTGTCAATGAACTGGCCTATGATGATTGAGTCATCTGGCTCGCTGGCGCCTTGCTTCACCCACAGCATGATAGTGTAGGATGCCTCGTTGATGTTCAGATTAGATTCCACTCCCATTTCATACGGAAGAGCACTGGAGGGAATTGTCTCGTGGTAGGCCCACACGGGGACATTGGCTGATGTTACATCGCAAATAAATTCGAGCGCTTGCACAAGAATAATTGAGGAGCTCTCCTCAAAAAGTAAAATGTCGCCTGTGCTGAAGCTGATCTTCACCGTCTGAGAATCCGTGTTTGCAGATGCAGTGCTTTGCACGACATCATTCATTTTGACGCTCACAGTGCCAGTGGAAGCGCTTCCAAAGGTCACTCCAACAACTCCCTCACCCTGCAGTTGCAACGAGACTGTGCCATCTCCAGCATCGGAGGATCCGCGAAAAGCACCACTGTATAATACCGCGTCAGGAGCCCAGAAGCTGTCCTCGTTTGAACTGAAGATCCACCCTGCCTGCACCATGTTGTCTTTGCTGGAGAAGTCAGTCACTGAACTGGATCCGCCACACATGTTTGAATACCAGCCGGGCGAGCTGCCTGCGGCAAGGCCGCAGAGCGGAATCCTAAAAAAAACAAAGGCCGCAAGCGCATAGAAGCTGCGCCGAAAATGGCCATTCCCGAGTGGAGCATTGCTGTCCATCACCAGCAAGCTCAACATTAACAAGCGGTAAGTCCGCTAAGCATGTTTGAGCCATTTAATGGCTTGAGCCACTGTCAAGTAAAATGAACAATTGCACCTTTTTACAAATACAACGTGTCTGCAGCTCCAATAAACACAAATACCCATCATTGCCCTACACTTAATTCATGGTCAACTGCAAGCTTA
>Ga0100406_1141924_pt1 | contig 16850 bp, 7 predicted proteins | sample Orb8nscriptome_3_FD_81148 | JGI IMG/M metagenome (GOLD analysis project Ga0100406, IMG submission 81148) | Coral microbial communities from Puerto Morelos, Mexico - Orbicella 8 C C metatranscriptome (Eukaryote Community Metatranscriptome) | ecosystem: Host-associated > Invertebrates > Cnidaria >...
GAAAGTTTCTTCAAAGCGCAGGACAGCTAAATTATTTGTTTACCGTTTGTTAGAACTTTCGCTCCGTAAATCCTGATGCAAACTTTTGCATATTTAGCTTTGTAAGTGGAAATGGTCCTAATTAAGTCATTGTAATGTTACGCTATTTGAGAGCGTTAACAAACAAACAGTCTTTATAAGAACTACAACTCCATGTTTAATTCAACACGGCAAGCACATGGTCCGAGATTCATGTGACTACGCATGATGTCACACCTTTCCTTTTCTCAAAAAGACAAAAGTTAGAATTAATAAACTTAAACGAGCTTATGACATACAAGCTTTCCACGATGAACGGAATGAGTAAAGTCAATGTCTCGAAACGTCTCTAAAAGAACTACTGAAAACTGAATGTCTGTCTGTTAATGTGATTTAAACTTTGCCTGGTAACAATGAAACAACTTAGGCAAACGCTCATTTTCTAAAGTCCTTATAACAAAGTTCTGTAAGTACTGTGGGGCCTGAGAAACTCATCCACTCCTGGTCACAACTGTTGGTTTAACTGGGTCTGCTGTTGGCTCCTGGCTTGGGGGAACTGTCACAGGTTCTGTTTGTGTGGGTTGACCAGCAAAGTTGTCTTGGACTGGTTGGCCTGTAAGCTGGGATCTTATTGGTTCAGCTGTGGCAGGCATTGTGTTAGGGTGGTTGTCCTGCGGTGGTTGCATTGAACTGGTTTCAGAAGTCTGAACAAATGGTTCCTTAGACTGGCGGAGGTGTCTACGATTTCTTCTGTACAGTCTGCAGTCTTCTGTTCTGACTTTGTAAGAACGGATATCAATCTGGTCTTCCACTCTTGCCTTAAACCATTTCCGCTTTCTGTCGCCTGGTTTAGTGGCTACTCGGATGACTTCTCCAATCTGTAAAGGCGGAAGCTCCTTGGTGTTTTGATTGTAATACTTGGCTTGTTTGGACTTCTGCTTGAGAAGTTTCTTCTTCACATCTTCTTGGACCTTTGGCTTTAACGGGTAACTGGTGGTGGGAAGCAGTGTTCTTGTTCTGCGTCCAAACATTCTTTGGGCGGGGGAGCTAGACATTCCTTCAGAAGGAGTGTTTCTCCAGTCAAGCAGGTATAAGTAGGGGTCTGTGCCTGCTTGCTTAGCTTTCTTCATGATGGATTTTGCTGTCTTGATAGCATTTTCAGCCTTGCCATTGCTCTGGGGATAGCCAGGTTAACTTGTGATGACTCCAAACTCGTAGCTGGCCGCAAACTCTCTGAATTCTTGAGAACTGAACGGCATGTTACTGATTAGCTGATTTGGGATTCCATGGACTCAAAACTGCTTGCGGAGTATCTTAGCTATGGCCTTTGCGGCCTTAGTTTCTAGTCTATCTACTTCGAAGTAACTTGAATAGTACTCAACTACACTGAGGTAGTCTGTACCATCAAGTGTGAGAACATCTGCACCAATCTTTTGCCAAGGTCAATCAGCAACCTCATGAGAGATGAGAGGCTCCCTTGCTTGGTTTGACTGATAGGATGAACTGATGTCGCACTTCGAAATGCGGTCAGTTAGGTCGGAATTCATTCCTGGCCAATACACGGTTTCTCTTGCTTGTCGGAGGCAACTTTGAATTCCGGTGTGGGCTCCATGCGACTTGTCTTTAATCTTTGTGTGCAGGCTCAAGGAAATGACACAGCGCTGACCTTTGAAGATTAGACCATCCTGTGCTGGTAGCTCATCTCTAACTAGGAAATATGGATGGAGACATGTGGGGACTTCCTTCTTCATGTCAGGCCATCCACTGATGATGATTTTCTTCAGCTGTTGAAGAGTGTCATGTTGAGCTGTTTCTGCTTGAATTTCCCTCGGCTGGGGCTCTGAGATCAGGAGGAAATCAGTTGCATGGATAGTTTCAGCTTCCTCTTCCGCTTATGAGGAAGGCTCTAGATAGTGTGTCAGCTAGGTACGTTTCAGAGCCAGGCTTGTACCTTAGGTCAACATTGTACTGCTGGAGTTGTAACAGAAGTCTCTGGAGACGCTTTGGAGCTGAAGCGAGAGGCTTCTCGTAAATCGATACTGGAGGTTTGTGGTCCACAAAATCACTCGTCTTCCAAATGTGTAGTGGTGATTGTGTTCTAGCCCAAAGACCTGAGCTAGAAGTTCTTTTTCAATCTGAGAGTATCTCTGTTCTGCTGGGGCGAGTGCGTGGCTTGCATATGTAACTGGTTGGCCCACTTGCAATAAAACAAATCTGAGGCCATTTTGTGATGCGTCACCTTGTCCTTCAGTTTGGGCTTGTGGGCTGAAATACTTGAGGACTGGGACTTGTGTAACAGCCACTTTGAGAGACTTAAAGGCATGTTCTTGTGCCAAGGTCCACTGCCACTGAGTGTCCTTATGCATAAACTTTCGGAGAGGCTGATATAACTCAGACAGGTTACTGAGGAACTTCGAAAGGTACTTGACCATGCCAATGAGCTGCTGCACACCCTGGACATCAACGGGAGTTTCCATGCTCACTATGGCATCAATCTTCCTGGGGTCAGGTTTGACTCCTTCACTGCTTAACAGATGCCCAATGAATGTCACTTTTTGGCATTTGAAGTCAAACTTTGCTTTGTTTAATTTAATGTTCCTCTCTCTGCATCTTTGAAATAAACGTACAAGGTTTGCATCATGATCCTTATCTGCATCTTCCTCAGTGTCACCCTGACCAGTAATCAGTAGATCATCTGCTATTCTATAGATACCAGGCAATCTTTGCAAGTTTTGATCAAGCTTCTGCTGGAAGTATTCAGGCGTAGGGCTGATTCCATAAGGCATTCTTAACCAATGCGGCCCCATGGTGTCTGAAAGGTAGTGAGGCGGCTTGACTTGTCATCTAACTCTATCTGGAGAAAGCCATCTTTCAAATCTGCTTTGGAGAAAACTCATGCTTTCCCAAGTTCTGGCAGAATGTCATCAATCACAGGCAGGGGGTAGTGACTTTGATGCACTGCCTCGTTCAGGGGTCTTGGGTCGATACAGACTCTGACTTTCCCATTCGATTTTGATGTGACAACTGCACTGGACACCCACTTAGTTGGCTCTTCTACTTTTGTTAAGACACCAACATCTATGAGACGGTCAATTTCTTCTTTAAACTTTCCTTTCAGAGCTACTGGCACTCTGCGGAGAGGCATGACCACTGGGGAGACTGAGTCATCTACTTCAAGGTGTAACTTTCCTTCCATTCTTCTGAGTCCCTTGAAGATGTCCGCAAAGTCAGTTAACACTTGCTCTTTAGTGAGAGAGCTACTCTGAGAGGTGGTGAGATCTTCATTGTTGCTCACCAGCTGGATATTGTGATGTTGGATCACAAGAAGACCCCTTTGTTGTGCTGCACAAGCTCCTATTAGTGGCATGTAGTTACCATCCACTACAACAAACTTGGCATTATACTTCTTTCTTGTCCTAGGATTAAGCATGCTCACTCTTGCCATTCCAAGTGCTGAGATTTGCTGCTTGTTGTAAACTGTCAGTAGCTTGTTTGATTTCTGGATCTGTGCAACTCCTGGAAGGTATTTCTTTGGAAGGACATCGAACGATGCACCAGAGTCAATCTGCATTCTTACGGGTTTCCCTTGTATCTCCATAACTGCATAGATCTTGTTAGGAAAATCAGTCACAGAATACATGACTTCAGAAGTACTCACATTATCATCTTTGGTTGAGAGCTCTACAGATAAAATTTCCTTTTCCAATGAGAGATCAGTTTCGACAAAGGACACTTTCTTTCGAGAGGTTTCCTTCGAGCTTGATTTCAGAGCCTTTGGTTTCTTCTTTTTCGTAAGCTTGTCGCATGCGTCAAAGTTGTACCGTGTAAATCGGCCCTTACAATTCTGATCAAGAAGTTGGATAAAGTTCTAATCAAGTGACCTTCAAAACCCTGCGAACCCTATTAAAGCAGCTACAAATAGTGCGTCAGAGTTCGTAAAAGGGCTTACTAATAGTCAGCACATGTACATGTCGAAAGAGCGAAACAAACTAGAGGATAGGCATTTACATGTTAACTGTTCGACTTTCCATCCAGCATGTTTCTTGACTCTGGATTATGACGGAGTCTACAAGCAACGTTGATGAAAAAATTCCACTCCACTCAATACACATACATTACTTCCCCGAGGTATAACCTTGTCTGTTTTGCTGTGGTATTTTTTGAATTGCGGTTGCACTTGTCTTTACTGCAGTGCTACATATTTTCATTCGTGGTGGACGCAAGGTGGGAGCACGTGGTAAAGACGATGTTTTGCCGCAAAGTGATGGGTCCATAGTCTCAGGCGGTACTGTAGCAGTGTGATCAAGACAACTTCACAATTCGTCAACTGGTGCTTGTTGTTTCGTGCAAATATATTTTTGTGGCTACCGGCCTTGAGGAGACGTAGCAACTTCTGTCATCATCTTTGAAAGTAATGTCTGTAACCCTAATATTCGAACAGTTCTTGTAGCCCATCCGTGTAACCTTATTCTTCAGATAGTTTTTGTAGCCAATCAGGTTGCGTTCATACACACACAATCCTCAGATAGTGTTTGTGGCCAATAGTGTCTGTTTGCATCACTTCATAAAAATTTTGAATATGAGACGCGACCATCTTGGAGGAGAATTGCTTTAAACATGGTGGTCACAGAACTGTAAGAGATTAATTTTTCCAGCCGTATGGTGTTTGCATATGGTAAGTCACTTAAAAGTAACACGAAGAGGAGATATGTGGAGAAGTTAGCTGTCATTGGCATAGATCCGTTTGTCTTTCTGCAGCAGAAATCTACTCTGGAATGCCTTCTTCTTGTTGTATCATGTGATCTTGTCTTACCTTGTGCTTAAAACTAGTTTCCATAAAAAGGAACAGTTCATGACTATGGCTAAGGGAAAAAAAACCCTAACAGAAAATACGCTGGTCCTCCAAGTCTGGGGGTTTAGCGTGGAGTTAACAAACCCACCTAGTAAAAATTATATTGTTACAGAAACACAGAAGCACCAAACACACATCCGCTGTCCTGTAGGAAGAGGTTCGTCTGAATGTGTGATGCCGAGCAGGGAAAGCCAGCAGCAACGGGAACCTGCCCGACCGATCCTTCTTTCTCCAAGACAGCACACGCTAATTGCAACCTGGAATGTAAGAACAATGTACAAACAAGGAAAGACGTCCATGATAGCGATGGAAATGAGGAGGTATAACATCAGCATACTGGGGATTCCAGAAACAAGATGGACTCAAACGGGTCAATTCCGTCTTGCCACGGGAGAGCTCATATTGTACTCTGGCCATACTCATGATGGGGCACCACATACTGAAGGAGTGGGATTTATGCTATCCAAGCAGGCAGATAAAGCCCTGGTAAGCTGGGAACCAATAAGTTCCAGACTGATTACAGCCACATTTAGAACTAAGCAGACCAGGATTCTTGCTAGATTTATAATGGGGTATGCACCTACCAACGATACAGCTGACGAGACAAAAGACCATTTTTATGATTGGCTTAGAAAGGTGATGGGCAACAACCGACCACAAAGGGAACTGACCATCTTAATGGGAGATATGAACGCGAGGATTGGATGTTGTAATGTCGGCTATGAAGAAGTTATGGTTACACATGGACTAGGTAAAATGAACAACAACGGGGAGAAATTTGCAGACTTATGTGCAGAGCATGAACTGGTCATAGGAGGGTCCGTGTTTCCACACAAATGAGTGCATAAAGCTACTTGGGTCTCGCCTAACTATAGAACAGAAAATCAGATAGACCACCTCTGCATATCTAGGAAGTTTAGAAGAACACTACTAGATGTAAGAGCAATGAGGGGAGCAGATGCCAGCTCAGATCACCATCTCCTAGCGGGTAAATTGCAGCTTAAATTAAAAAGATCAGTTAGAGGCACAGTAAGCAGGGTGAAGTATGACACCAACCTTCTGAAAGACCCACTCTTTTCGCAGCAATTTTCCATTACAATCAGGAATAAATATCAGATCCTCCAAGACATGCAAGAATCCGAAGACCCAATAGATGAAAGCTGGGAGAAGTTGGAGAAGGTATGGAAGGAAACAAGCGAAGAAACACTTGGTCGAAGGAAACAACAAAATAAAGCATGGATGTCTCATCATACTATCTCTAAGATCACCCTAAAAAGAAAGAAAAAGGAGAACCTAAATAAAGCGCGTACAAGATCGCAAAAAGTGAGAGCCCATGCTGAGTATGCAGAAGCAAATAAGGATGTCAAACGAAGTGTGAGAAACAACAAGAGGAAGTATATTGAAGACCTAGCAAAAGAGACAGAGACTGCGGCCAGTCAACACAATATGAAAACACTTTATGATACAACAAAGCAAATGTCAAGTAGGTTCAAGGCATCTAACCACCAGATCAAAGATCTAAATGGACACCTGTTAACAACAACAGAGGATCAGAACAAGCGATGGGTCGAGCACTTTCAACAGCTTCTTAATAGACCCCCTCCAGCAAACCCTCCAACATTACCACCTTCAGACCAAGAACTAGACATAAACTGCGAACCTCCAACTGAAACAGAAATTAAAAAGGCAATTAAATCACTAAAGAACAACAAGGCGGCAGGCCCAGAGGACATCCCGGTGGAGTTACTGAAAGCTGATATTGACACCTCAGTGCACATGCTGCACGGCCTCATAGGAAAGATCTGGATCAGGAATCTATACCATCAGAGTGGAAGGAGGGTCTTTTGGTGAAGTTACCTAAGAAAGGCGACCTAAGCTGGTGTAAGAACTATAGAGGAATCATGCTTTTGTCAACAGCAGGAAAAGTCCTAAATTGCATTATCCTGGAACGCGTAAGGGAAGCGGTGGATGAGATACTACGAGATAATCAGGCGGGATTTAGACAATCCAGATCAACATCAGACCAAATAGCCACCCTTCGTATAATCGTAGAACAATCACTTGAATGGAGGACCCCACTCTATATAAACTTTATAGACTACGAGAAAGCATTTGACAGCCTGGATAGAAGTACCTTGTGGGACCTGATGGCCAGCTACGGAATTCCTGGAAAGATCATATCATTAGTAAAGAACACATACAAGGGCACAAGTTGTCGCATTTTGCATGATAGTGGTTTAACCGAAAAGTTCAATATTAAAACAGGTGTAAGGCAGGGATGTCTCTTATCTCCGTTCCTTTTCCTTCTCGCCATTGATTGGGCAATGAAGGAGACAATATCTGACTCTAGGAATGGCATACAGTGGACCTTTGTAGACCAACTCAAAGACCTGGACTTTGCCGATGACTTGGCACTTTTGTCTCATACCCACTCCCAGATGCAAGCGAAAACCTCAAAACTTGAAGCCATCTCATCAAAACTAGGACTCAAAATCAACACCGATAAGACAAAGATCATGAGGGTGAATAGCAAGTCAAATGAGCACATCAGTATAGCAGACCGTGACATAGAAGATGTAACATCCTTCACATATTTAGGTAGTGTCATAAACATCACTGGAGGAACGGACGAGGATGTACTGGCAAGAATAGGGAAAGCACATAGCGCATTTAATATCCTAGGGAACAACTGGAGATCGAGGGAAATAACAACAGCCACTAAAATTAGAATATTCAATTCAAATGTTAAGCCCGTACTACTCTATGGTTCAGAAACATGGAGAATGACAGAGAAGACCGTGTCAAAACTACAGACCTTCGTAAACAGATGCCTGTGCAGAATCCTCCAGATTTACTGGCCAGATACTATCAGCAATGCTACCTTGTGGGAGACTACAGGTCAACTACCCGTCAAAGAACAAATTAAGAAAAGAAAGTGAACATGGGTCGGACATATACTTAGGCGATCAAACACCTGCATAGCCCGACAAGCACTGGGCTGGAACCCCCAGGGAAGTAGACGAAGAGGAAGACCAAGAAACACCTGGAAAAGAGACACAGAAAGGACCATTCAGTTAAAAGGCTACACCTGGAATCAGATTGAACAGATGGCCAGAGACAGAGGCGTTTTATCTGTGGCCTATGCTCCGAGACGGAGTAATAAAAGGCATGATCATCATCATCATCACTTGCATATAATGGTGGCATGGTGTCAGAGTTTATTACAAGTGTTCTTGGACAAATCATCGGTGTCAAATACGTCGTTCTTGCATGAGTGAGGCATCCTTACCTGGTGAATGATTCTCATGTGCAGTTGTCAAATCAAACCGGCATGTCTTTAAGTTCAACATACTTGTATCCATTTTGTGATTCATTTATCATAAAATGAAGTTGAGGAAACTTTTTCTGATAATGAAATCAAGGTAATTGAAAGAGAAACTATTGCTCAGGCTAAAGAAAGTGCTTTGTTAGACAAAGAGCTGGGAGTATAGCAACTTCCAAATGCTGTTCTGGCAGCAGCCAGTCACACAGATCTGTCTCAGCTCTCCCAGTCTGTAATTAAAGCCATACATGTATGTTATGCAAATATTTTCCAATTAGGCACAGCAGCCACCAAACATGGCTGCAAACATGAATAATCAGCCATTGTAGAATAATTTATGTGAAAACAGCAATATTAATAAGAAGTACCCATTCTTGCATGCCACTCCTGATTGTCTCTGCAAGTGTGACTGTTGTGGACAGGGTTATGGAGATGTGAAGTGCTCATATTGCATTGAGGACATTGACTTTGACAGCTTTGTGCAAAAGAAATCCTGTTCTTTGGAACAAAAAAATGGTTCTGTGTTCAGTTTGAAAAGAGATCATGATTATTATTATCAGGCCCATGCCAGCAACAAATCCACACCAATGGCAGAGACGACTTAGATTTTGTTTAGGTTGCTCTAAAGGTCCAGTCAGTTTATATGGCAGCCTTTTCCATGGTGTCATCCATGGTGATATTGAGTAAGCAAGAAGTCTTCTTACAGAGAAAATTAGGACAATCTGTGTTGCCCCTGTTCAAGTAACCACAAAATGGATCAGACTGTGGGGTACATATTTGTCAAAGCTTATGGAACAAGCCTTACATTCATGCATGACACTAAGACTATGTAATATTACATTCCAAAAATGTGCACTCACCTAATAAAATGTTTAAAGTCTAGTAAAATGGAGCGATTTCCAGCTGTTATTCTCCCATAGAAACCTTGTAATCAAAGGTAGTGTCAGTACATGCAGTTTCACTAGCAATCTCTCTGCAATCTTAAATGTCACACATGTAATTATATCATCATCTAAACGGGTTAATGCATATAGGTGGGAAGGTGGTTGTATGAAAAAATAAAATGTTGTTACTTTAAGGCTTTTTTCCTGGTTATTAGAATGCATATCCAGGCTCAGCTTGTGCGGTTTGCACCAAAGCTAATACTCTTTTGCAATCCCACATTTTGTTGCATGTTACACCACACAAACTTTCACAAGTGAGTATCTCACAAGTATTTCACAAGCATCTCACAAGTCAGCATTTATTGACTTGAACTATCAGTTCGGGTTGCACCACACACTGAAAGAGTCATTGTTAGATAAAGATTGATATTAGCCATAAGTGTATAAGGGAACATCAATTGAACTATACTGGTTCAGTATCAGCTGTCACATCAATTTTGTCAAAGCCAAGGATGCCTTATCACTTGTTCGAGGACAATTTTGGAATATGAAGCTTATGACGTTTTATTTAAATGTGTTTTACTTGCATTAAGTTTTTTATGCTATTTCTGCTTACTAGTAAATGAGACATTAGAAATCAGTGCATGAGTAGATAGCACAGGCACTTTTATTGTTTTAGATATTACGTAACTACGTGTGTTGTATTAAAACTGAAACTTTTATTGTTTACTTTTTGGGTGGAGTTCATTGACAGTGAATTAAAAATAACAAACAGAACTTAGCATTGACTGAAGTATTTTACGCGAGGGTATGTAGCCTTGAGATGTACAGGTTGTGCCTGAACTATGAAATTTTGCAAACCAAAGGGAATTTCCCTTTGGGGGAGCGAGAAGATTCTCATGAACTCAATCAAATGGAAGCTTTAAAATTGCCTACAGGTCCAAATTTAAGCTTGTTCTTTTGTTTACGTTTTGGATTCATGCTGAGTTCATGTACTGGCGGGGGTTGATTTAGCCTGTGAACAGGCTCCTGGCAAGGACAGAGAAAAATTTTGGCAAGCAAAGCAAGGGGCCTAGTGCAAAACTGAAGAATTTGGAGAGTGAAGCAATTGGGGCGGGACGGGGACCTGTAAACTTTGTTTTTTATGTGCATATCGGCCCCCGGTGTTTAGCCTAGTGACAAATCAGTCAATGAGGCAATTAGACCTGTCGAGAAGCTACATTTTCTATACTTGCAAACAGTACTAATCCAATATAGAGTGCGAGTAAAACAACATGTTCATGGCATATTTCAAACTTTGTCCCTCCCGAGCCAATACTTAGAGAGCGTAAAATATATTTTGCACTACTGAAATGAGCCTAAAGAAATTATAAGCACATGGCAACTGATAGAGGTGTCAAACTCTGGGAAGGGACATGCAGATAACAGCAGAAAGTCCAGAAAGCATGCCTTTGACCTCTAAAAATAATTTGCTATAGCACAGCCAAACGGCTCCACTCTACTTAAGGTATCTTGGTAGGTAGATTGACAGTGTTTGGAAATCGCGCTCTTACGCTGACGCTTTGAAAGAAAACCCCATCAACCTATACATTTTCTGAAAGCTTAATAGTTATACAATCATATCTTTGAAATTCTCTAAAAATTCAATGTCGCAGGGATATTAAAAGAAATACCCAGAAACACTGCTTTGCCTAAATTAATTAGCTTCCATGCATGAATTATCGGAACGGTACGATTAACATCGAAATGTTTTCTCACACATCACCCTCAAAAATCATGTCTACGATCTTCCGGATGTGGTTTGTTTTTTTACAACCTCCTAAAGTTTGATATCGTCAATGCGGACATTCCTTTCTACAAAACAGGCCATAACTTTGAAATGGAAGCGAAATTAAACAAAGCCTGACACACTTCTTCAAATGAAGTGCAGTGTTATCATTTGAAGGACCAAATACCAGAGCTTTAAAAGGTTTGTGTGTAAACTGCAGTGATTTCTTTTACGCAGAAGATTTCGTTGGCACAATTGGTATTATGTTGCTCAACTTTAGACCTCTTTGTTCTCCAGACATTTATTAAAACCATAGAGGAAATCTTGAAGTGGAACAAGCAAGCGGGCCAGCAAGCGAACCTCGCAAGTCGATGTTGAGCCACAAACAAATGAAAATCTGAGGGACAAAATGCTCTCGGAAATGTCAGCTGTTGGGCAAGAAGTGATTCTTTGAACAAAAAATGTCCCTAACCTACGCTAATCGAAAGGAAGTTGTATCTGTAATAATAACATAATATAAAATAATGGGAGACAACTGATAAGCTTCACCATAATTCAAAATGTTGTTTTGACTCGATCAGGAAATTTCGTTGAAAAATGAAGACAATTATAACCGATTGTCAGCATTGTTCTACAGCTTCATTGGACTAGTGTCCTTGAATAACCATTCGTCTTGGTTGTAGTATGACCCACAGTCGCTGAAAGCCAAAGAACTTGCTTGTTCCACACTGAATTCATTGATTCCAGATTTTCGCTTCTTTGGCTTCTTTGAAGGTGAAAACAGCATTTTCGTCCGGACATTAAGAAGAGTAAAAGCAAAGCTTGTCAAGAACAAAAGCTAACTAGCGTTAAAGACAACCACACCGCAATTCGCATTACATGTGACAACCGGCGGTGAATTTTAATTAGAGGTGACAGGAACTTGTCAGGGTTTAATGAGATTCAAAAATAGTTTTTTTCTTTATCTTAAAAAGTAAAAAAGCTTTTCTTACCATTGTTTTTGCAAAATATTTATCTCAGTCTTCTCAATTTGAACAGCAAAAAAATATTTTTCGCATTTTTTGTAAAAATTTACCTACCATGATGCCTTAAAATTCCTCTTCATAACACAGCATAAAGTAACCTTCAGAATCATGTGTGAAATTAATTATCGAAAAGTTGAGAGACTGAAAATAAAAAGAGAATGGCAAATGCATGAATGTAACGAACGGAGGGAGTCGTGTCAAATCAGCAATTTAACCAATCATATCATGGAACGGTGGCATCAATAGAATGTCTACAGGCTTTACTCGTTGGGGCTGACCAGGAGCCTGTTTGCAGGCTGGGGTTGAGTCATCCAAACCTGACATAACAGTCATGCAAATGTATCTTATAGAATTCTTTTCTAGTTAGAAGAAATGCTTTGGAGGGTAAACAAGTTTGCAACTATTGTTTTTGGCGAGCGAGAAGATTTTTGGGAACCCAAATGCATTGCGAGGTTTACATTTTTTTCAAGAACCCAAATGGATTGTGAGCTTTAAATTTTTGCCTCTGGGCTAAAATTTTGATTGTATTCTTTTGTTTGCTTTTGGGGTTTATTTCTAGTAGGTGACATGTTTCACAACAGTCATGGATAGTTTGACAGGTAGACTGGGTACTAGTAATTTCAAGTGATTGTTTTTGAAGTGGTAATCAAAGAAATTACAGAAGCCTGGAATGAGAACACTGCTGAGTTTTGAAATTTGTTTTTGTTACAGGTAAATGTAACAAGATATTTTTATTTGTTAGTTTCAAATGGTAACTTGACACTTATTTTTCATGCATGAGTGGTTGCTATTGTAACTGACAAATCAGTGACTCTTGTTCACACGGTCAGAATAAACAAACAAGAAGCCACTCTTGTGGCACGTCCAGAAACTTTAACTTGATATAAATTTAATGTTTGTACGTCTCTTTGTTTAGTGTCTTCAGCGGCATTTAAATATCTTGCATTAATGGCAATTCTTAAAAACGCGAATTTTAAGCAGAGATTTTCTTTAAGGTTTGTGTTACAAAATGTCTTCAAATATTCCTGAAGACTCCTTAGCAGCAAGTTACTCTGCAAATTAATTAGATTAGACTTTGAGGCGACACAGTTGTTCTTTCGTTTTGAAACAGATTCCTTGCACGGTTCAAAAAGGTTAACTATGTCTCTCAGAAAGTGCCAAACCTTTTTCTATAACTAATGTTTTCTCACGAAAAAGGCATCATTGTATTTAAAGGACTAATCTTACCCGATCATCCTTCTTACTTTTGTCTTTGTCACTATTAAGCGCACCACCAAAGATGGGATTGTTAGCAGCACAGGCCTTTTCAGAGATGAACTTTGAAATATTATGAATCCTAGGATGCTGATGGGACTCTTGGATGTTGTTGGCAATGCCAAGCCATTTAGCTTTCAGATGGAAGGGCAGACGATCGATAATGCTCCTTAAATTATCAGCACTGTTGACTTCATCTAAATATCCAATTGACTCCAACACGTTTTGGCAGTCCTTCAACTTTTCTGCAATGGTCTGTAATCCTCTCTGATCATTAGGTTTAACAGCTGGACCATGGGTTACCTGATTTACATGGGCAGTGGCAATTTTGAAGGGATGGGCGAAACGATCCTTTAACAGTTTCCTTGCAGTTTGAACTAAGTTCAGGTTTAGGTAAAGTAAATCCTTGTCTGATTGTCGATGCCATGGATTGAAATGCTTGTTGGTGGAGCTGCATCAGCTGCTGCTGCTTTTGGACAAATTGCTGAAGACTTCCATCAGACTGATGGATATCTCTGTCAGAAGGTTTAGTGAACCATTTAGGGGCATTAGGGTTCAACATCTTCTGCTGTTTAGCTGGAAAAGGTAATTCTTCTAATGGTCAAGTTGCAGCAGGGGGTAACATTTCTTTCTGGTCATCCATGGAAGATTTCTGTTCAACACACACGGTCTTAAACGATGGCGCACTCAGGACCCTTTTGTGCTCAGCTCTAATGCTTGCATTGCCGATGCCAGCTTCCAAAATTTGGGCTTTAAGTGCAGCTGCTTCAATGTCTTTTTCCGTGTCCAGAAGCTTCTGCCGTTGGAGTAAAGCATTGCATCTTTCTTGCAGTTCTAATTTCTTCTTCAGCTGTTGTAACCGTAGCTCAGCAACTGCCCTCTCGACCTTGGCTTCCTTTATTTTCACACTTAAACAGGAACTTGAACGCTGACTGCTATTCGTAGCTGAAGTGCCGTGATGACTTAGAGAATCTCTCGGATAAATGTCGTCTTCCAATAAAGGTGTTTGAACACTAAGGCTCGGCTGAGAGCTGGCCATCCACTAATTGACACGTTGGGAAAATTCAAACTTTTCCTTTAGGTGACTTTCATATTCCAAAGTTGCCGCCTCAATCTCCACCCTATCATGGAGACTTTCCAAATAGATGGTATGTGCTCGTTTGTAGTTAATGAATGCTGCTGAACGACTTTAAGCCTGTTGTTAATGAGTTCGAGGTTCTGTTTGTTGAGAAGTAAACACTCCATATCCCTGTACAGCTTTGTTAGGAATGCTTGATATCCAGCATGAGGTCGTTGCAAACTTCTCTTAACCTTCGATGTTGCTGGAACACCGTCATCACGAAGGTCAGAGCTTGGTATTGCCACATCAACGCCCTCGCTCATGACGCCAATACCTTCATCAGGGAAGAAATCACCGGCTTCGCCATAATCAGTCCATCCAGTAAACACAGTGTTTTGAATGAATGTAGGTCTAGTAAGTGCTACAGACGTCACAGTTTGAATGCACAAGTTTAATCATACTGGGCGTGAACACGAGAGAAACAAAAGTGATCAGGGGTGTGTGATGTGTGTGGCTCAAAAAACTGTGGCAACTCGAATTCTAGAATTTGTACTTCAGGGTTCACACAACAGTGAAGCAGCTAAGGAAAAAACACGGTAGAAACCATCATAAAACTTTCAGCGCTAACAAGCACTGGCGAAAAATGAAAACACAAAACTCCGCATAATGAAAAACGCTGAAGTATTACAGAGTGGGTTGCATAATTCCCAGGGATCACGGAAAAACGTGACACCCAAAAGCAAAGAAAGTTCTAGTCGCTACAGGCACAAAAGTCCTACAGGAGCGATTTTTTGTTCATACTGGACCACACTAAGAAGCTACAGTTGCTCTCAAGCAGCTCTTGCACTTTTTTCGTGATCTTCAAACGTCCCGCGTGTATCCATAACTCAATACACGCATGCTAAGCATGAACCAATTCTTTAGTAGTCAAAAATGGGTAAAATTATTGTCTTGTAGAGGTGTTTAGCTGCAGCCATGGGAATAAAGATTCTCAAGTGCTTAAAAACACCCAATTTCTGCGAGACTTTGTGGACTGTGCTCAATATGGTTGTGAAAATTCAAGTGCTTATCAATTAGGACTCTGAGATATTTGAAAGGAGATCCATTACAGACAAGATTACACGATCCTCCTCCTTTAGCGTTTGGTGTGAGCCTTAAATTACATATTCAGTTCCAGTTCCAGTGATAGGTATCGGGTTTTGCATCGCTCAAGCTCCATTTGGAATAACTCTGGTGATGGAAGGTTGTCACTCTATTTAGTAATAGGGATATTAAGATACAAAGACAGGAAGGCCAGGATGGGAACAGCAGTGGACGTGGGAAACTTTTGCAGATCCCGTGGTGTTGCTAAAGACTAAGTGCTTAAGATGTGTATTTTCATACTGGACAGCAACGTCAATAACTTGAGCTTCGTAAAGCTATTCACAAAAGCAATGACTTCCTTTAGACTAAAGAGATGGTGGAAATCTTATGCTATTAAGCTAAACGATGGAAACTGATGGTGAACAGTCAATGCTGAATTGATACTTCTTTATAAGCGAAGCAAACATCTCTGTCAGTATTTCTTTGTAATAAAGAAACCAGAATTTACGTATGGAAAAATTAAATGAACAATCTGATCGACCTACTTCAGATGGCTTTTAACCACTGAGCGTTTGAGGACTTTGAGAATCCTGTTGCCAGAGGATCCTGGCATTGGGTGAACATTTCAATTTGCATCTGTTATTGTAACAAGCATTCGAAAAATAAAACAAACATTACATCAAGTTCCCGGTAGTTAAAAAAAAGCAATAACAACAACTAAACATCAGTTTGAAAATGTGCATTTTACTTGCTTGATAGATACTTTCATGGCACTCATTCTTACAACATTTTATTGACTGTAGTTCCACTGATGTATTCTCAATGCACGCAGTTAGTATTTCGTTTTGAGCTTACACACTTGTGACAGCGACTGAACAGTGACTGCAGAAACACAAATGAACCGACCAGGAGTATTTTTATTCTATTTTTTTCATATTTCAGTGTAGTATTTCTACACTAGAATCACGGAAAATGTGAACCTAATAAACACTTTCATCGACATAACTAAAAATATGGTCAGTTGGATCACTTGCCAGGGCAAAACAAGAGCAAAATATTCATGTTTTCCACATGATGGCAAGTCGGGCAAAATGGGGTCCCCGACGAGACGATGACAGCAGAGAAATGATTTGAGAGTTCTCATGCGCATGCCGGTTGAGTAAATTTACTTCTGGTAGCTGTCCTAGTTCGTCCCATCCTGGTATCTTAAGATGCCTAATGTATTGTACAAGACGACTTTGATAGCATCTGACAATGTCATCTTGCAGGAAGAAGGTGCGGCTTCTGTTGCATTTATTTTGAGTGGTGCTATAGCTTTAGTTATTGAAACATAATTTCCTTGTTTAGAATAAAAGGAAAAAATGTTGTAGAAAATTATGTGAGTGAACCTGGGAAATTGACCAAAACAATTATTTCAATAAAAATCAGTTGCAGGTTGTGACAGCTCACAGCTTATTTTGCAGGAGGTGTGTACCATGAAACTTGCTTTTGCCCTGAATTGGATGGAAAGAGGTGGAGAGAAATTATGAATTGCCCGGAGAAGTACTCTCAAATAGAGAAGGATCTTTCACCCTTTGACCAAAT
>Ga0100406_1323367_pt1 | contig 16572 bp, 11 predicted proteins | sample Orb8nscriptome_3_FD_81148 | JGI IMG/M metagenome (GOLD analysis project Ga0100406, IMG submission 81148) | Coral microbial communities from Puerto Morelos, Mexico - Orbicella 8 C C metatranscriptome (Eukaryote Community Metatranscriptome) | ecosystem: Host-associated > Invertebrates > Cnidaria >...
GAGGCATCGTTATCTGAGGAAACTAAAAAACTAGTTTTTGACTTTTGGACACACTTGGTTAGCAGGCCAAAAGGAAATAAAAACGATGTCATGAGAAAACGTGTTGAGCCAAAAGTTTCAGTTGAGAATCCTAAGCATGTCCTGGAACTAACACTAACAGGGGTTTTTCAGAAGTTTCAGGCTGACCATCCTCAAGTTAAAATCAAGAAAGGAAAGTTTAAACACCTCAAGCCCTTTTTTGTAACAGGTGCCAGAGAAAGAGATCAGCAAACATGTATGTGCCGACATGTTCAAAGGCAGATGGTATTCAAAGACTACATGAAAGTCAGTCACAGATAGCCAAAAAAGATGGGGTTGATGCCACTATTTATCTTGGAGAAGTCATCTCTGGAACCCTGAGTCTGGTGGAAGGTGAAAACAAGTTTCACAACGTTGCCTTCCTGAGAGAATTGCAGTGAATGTGGTGTAAATAAATAAACCATTACCTCCTCAAGAAACCTGACCTGAATGAAATGTAAAGTGGAAACAATATGACTATCTGCCCACTAGAAAGGACTGGTGCAGATGGAAAAGATTTCCCTGGTCAACAAGAACCTAAAGAACACTTTGATTACCTCTGAAATCTGCTGAAATAATTTCCCTACCAATCACCTACACAGATTACCAAGATGCATGAGTTCACTGATGGGTGTGCAGGACAGTATAAAATCATGCAAAGGGGGAGCAGGATGCTGCAGGATCAGATGTTAAGCAAAAAGCTTCATCTGAGGTCTTGAGAAAAAATCCTACAATCAGCAATGCTGAAGATCTCTGTGCCTTCCTCATAGCAAACTTCTCTGAGCCCTTGTCCTCTTCATTGTCCTCCTGAAAGAATTTGGTTCATCTGAAACGCAGGGTGGTCTTTCAAATCCCAACATCTCGAGCTCAGTCTGTTCCCCGCAATTGCCCAGATGGAAGCTTCAGAACCATAAAGGGCACCGGACAACTGCATTCTGTTAGGGCCTGCAGTGGACAGTTGAAGTTTCATGTCAGAGAAAGAGCATGCTACTGCTTCAGTTTCCTGAAAGAGTAGTACAATGAGTATGAGAGTGAATAGAGGGTGGATCCTTGGAGAGAGGTGCAACTTCAAAGCGAGCCAAGTGCTGCACAAACAAGATCAATGGAAGATGTGGATGACATTAAATGCTCTGTTAATCTGGCAGAGCTAACAGATGAAGGAAGTGTTGTAGCAGTCACTGCAGATGAGGACATTCACTATAACTACTGTCTCCTAAAAGTTATCAGTAATGGTGTGGTCACACTTGACAGTGACTTCAAGGATGACTTAGGCTCAGTTTTCTCTTGTGGACAAAGAGTGCTACTGGGACACTTTTTCCACAAGAAAACTTGATCAATTTCACTTTCAAGCTGGAGGTAGAGAAACAAGCAGCTGTCCTTTCTGGAACTGTTCGCCACATTTGCCAAGACCTTGTCTTAAAGTCAAAGGAAACCAAAGACAGGAATTATTTATTAACCTCCAATTAGAGGGCATCAGGACATCATGACATCATTGTGAACCTTTTAGCTTTATAATGATTAAAGTGTATTCAAAATTTACAATAGGAATAAACCACAATATTATGTGTAATGAGTAAGCTTGATTCAGGTAATTTTTGAAAATTTATATGCCCCAAGGCATTGTGGGCAATTACTATAACTGCTTTTTCTCACTATATTTGTACCGACATTTATGACTGAGATGTGAGTTTTCAAGAACATTCTGTAGTTTGTTCATTTAGACCAAATTCTGAGAGGATATGAAATTTTTTGTAACATTTCATTGTTACACAAATGTACATGATGATTTTGTCACTCATCTTGTCTATCAAGTTAAGGTTCAAACTAGGTTTTCCTTAGCTTTAAGGATTGCTGTGCGTTGGGTTACTTTAATACAGACAGCAAGAGAGAGAAGATGAACCTTGCGCTCTTAAATGAACTTGTGAAATTTGCAAAGAATGGGCACGTGAATTTTGGCATTTGCAACACAGTGGCACCTCCGACAGGACCAGGAAGTCATGTAACAAGGGTCCCATAATCAACCAAGTCACGGAAAATCTTCAAGCAGAAGTCAAAGGTAAAGTACAACTCCTTGATTTTACCTTGGGGAAAACCAATGAAGTACTTGAATCAAACAGTACACTCGCAATTAAAAGCTATCAGGAAGCTGTATATTTTTGTGGGAGGTTTTTTTTTTTTGCAAATCAGTGATTTTTTGTATTTTTGTCTCTCCATCATCAGAGAGTTCTAAAAAATACAAATTCTAATTGAGTAGCAAAGTAGTTTAGAGTCTCAAGCTATAGTCTATGAGGTTCTTCCAAAAATGTTAACTTCAGATAATGCAACAGCAAAACAACCCCTTGTTATATGAGCATGAAGTCCCTCTCGCCCTCCAAGAAGTCATCGTTACAATGTTCCAGAGAGGACTAGAACTTGGCTTGGGTTCTCCAAGATTTTCTATGTGGTGTTCATATTTTTTGCTAGAATGGAGAGAACCAGCCTGTCCCTCACAACATATTCCCTGGGAATCCTAAAGTAGACAATTATAATCCAACTAACTGGCCCAACACTGAAATCAGCAAAGATTTTCTTTTGGAGCTCTGATCATATCATTTCAAAGCAAATTTCACCCAAGCTTCTTGATTCAAAGAAAACAATAAGAGAACTTGTCGCTGGGTGCAGTTATCAAAGAAAGAGGAACCTATTGCAAGCCTGCAAATAATTTTTGTCTATAAGCAGGTCATTTCTCAGGCCAAGGACAAGTTTTGACCTGACAAAAAGCCAGTCTGTCAGACAAATTTTTTTTTGGCATTAGAAACTAAAAATAAGAGACATTTGAGACATTTTGGTATTCCATGATCAATGCAGACCCTTAGCCAAAATGTTGGTCGCAAATTCAAATGGCTTAAAAGTAAAGTCAACTGAGTGTAAAATCGATACTAGCACCAGAAAGGGGACCTTTACGTTAAGTCCAGTATTACTTTATGTGTTGAAAATTGACAAATTTACAAATGGTTGTATCCATAGTTTGCCTTCACTCACTTTATCACACATGTATTAGGTTTTTTCCCTTGTAGATAGCTTGTCAGTACAAATTGCGACCGATACAGTTGCATTTGCGACTTAATATTTTTTATTTGCGACTAGAAAAACGAGAGTAGTCACAAATTTCAGACTAGGTTTTGCCTTGACTGATACGAAATAAAAGGGCTAGCACTTGAATTTTTGCTTAAATAAATTTATAAATGAAAAGATTCATCGCGTCATAATTTTGTTACAATCTGAAGGTTTAGCGTAATTTACCTGGGATGCATGCACACAATGATATTCCTTCAACAGCACACCATTTTCAGCGGTTTCTTTACACAGGTATATTGCAGGCTCACATTTCATTTTGATTTGCCGTTGACAGTCCCACCAGCATGCTGAAGACTTTTCCCACATTTGCGACCTGCGTTACAGCCCACACAGTATACATCTGTGCTCTTCTTTAGTGACTCAATTATGTTGGATGAAAGTGGCTTACATTGTTTCAAAGGTCACATTTTAAACAAAGAAATTGACCAAGCGAAAGATATATATTCAAGAAAACATGAGGAATTCTCGCATTTAATCAGTCAGCAGCCAAAACCAAGGTACAGTAATCTTCCTCGAGATGAACTTGGGACCTCGCTCATCCCAAAAGATGTCAGGGGAGCCGATGATCGTCTTGTGGCACTAAGAGCTAAAGGTTATGGAGATTGCCTTTTTAATTCCATTTCAATTATGTTATTTGGTGACGAAAACTGATTGCACCGCTTGCGATTATTGGTGGCTGAAGAACTGTATTTCAACCGGTCATTTTCTGCAGACCATGATGCTTTCAGCAACACAATTGCATAAGATACAGATTTCTTTCCCAAATGGCATGTTTACTGTTGCATTAACAAGGCAAGGAGACAAAAAAATTTCTGACACAGGGAATAGGGAGGAGACCATAAAAGAAGACGCTTTTGTGGCGTGTGAGGTCCGAGCTTGGTCTTCCCTTGTCCACATCATGGTTATGAGTTCTGTTCTATCTAGACGGGTAGTCTCAATGTACCCGTGTCCAGTTCAAATAACATTGTCTGGTAAACTGAGTTATAAATCCTAGACCATTGGATACCTCCGCCACTCCTAAAGCACACCTGAACATTCTGTGGTCTAGGGATGGTCATTTGGACAATACGGATGGAGGCTGGTACATTCCAAACCACTTTGTGCCTCTTGCCCTGGCAGACCAACCAGGTAGTGACAAACAGCCTTGCCCATCTATTAGCAGTACCCCTAAAAGCAAGCAACAAGGTACTCTTTTTGATTTGTGAAAGTGAAGGCCATGGCTGTTCCAGCTGACAAGCCCAAAGGTTCAAAACGAATGACATCCAATGCTGGTCTTGACAACAAACCTGATGTCAAAAAATCAACTTCAGTTTCAGCCACCTTAACGAAAAAGATCTTCTTAAAATGGAAGGATGAGTTCCCTTGGCTGACAATTCATAAAGAGGATGACGCAGTGATTTGCAGTGTCTGCATTCAAGTACCAAAAGAAGCTGCCTCAACAGAAGCCTGTTTGTGAAATTATGCTTGTCCAAAGTTTCAGAGTTGTCGCTAAGCGCCGGCTGCTGGCGAAATTCGCCAGCTGGGAAAGGTCATCGCCGGCTCAATTTTGGCTGGCAAACACTCAGTTAAAAGGGCATTGAACAGTTCTTTGGTTACGCACTTGTTTGATTTAGAATCATATATTCTGAGTGAAAAGGTTGAATAAACTCCTGACTACCTTGAGTATCAATGCCACAAAGTAATTGAAATAAAGTCTTGTTTTGAAAACTTGTTTACCGTGTCCTCTTTCCGTTTTCTGCATCCACCATCTTGTCAACACGAAGCTTGGTAGCCCCCCGCATTCAAGGCGTTGTGAAAGATTGGGAACGAGTTTGTTACCAGGTCTCCCAGATCTCTCGTAAATGTGGGACAAGATTGTTTGATCCACGAGTAAATTAAAATTTTTAAAATTTCCTGGGGGAGAGCACATTCAACTTATATTCCCATATTCAACATCCTGTGTCAAATATATTTTTATTTGCATTCATATTTAGAAATAAACTAATATGATATATAATACCAATATCAGGGGATGGTAGATAACAAAATGCCTACGCATGTACAATTTTTTCTCTTTAATGGTTGTTTCTTTTTGCATAAAAGAGCCCCTAGATTTCACCAGAGTGCCCCAAATTGAATTAAAATTTTCAAAATTTCCTGGGGGAGACCCCCAATACCCCCCAATGGGAGGGGGCAACCCCCTCCCATACCTACCCCACGTCGGCTCCACCAACAACAGAAAGCGCTTCGCGCCTTCTTTAGCCGGCTCAATTTCCAGCAGGCAAAACCAGCAGGCAAATTTCTTAGCTACAACCCTGAAGTTTCTCTAAGGCAACAAAGGACCTGGATGAAAGAGACCAAAAGGAAGTTGCAATTAAAATGACGACTGCCTACTTTGTGGTGAAAAAAGACCTGCCTTTCAACAAGTTCAACCCCCTCATATCTTTGCAGGAGAGGAATGGTCTTGTACTAACTTCCGCATATGCAAATGACAAGACCTGTGCCGAAATGGTGTCTGTTATTTGGAAACTTGCCAAAGAAGACCTTGCTACTGAAATTAACAGCAAACACTTCATAAGTGTCATGGCTGATAGAGCAACCAATGCAGGAGGTACAGAGAACAAGACAGTGTTCTGTAGATTTGTCCAAGATGGTCACCCAGTCAACAGGCTTATTGACCATAAAGCTGTTGAGCACACGCATGCAGAAAGTAAGATTAGTTATTGCTTGTATTTGATAGTAATTGTCACTGCAAGAGTATGTTAATTTATTGGTACACTTTCAGTTTGCTCAGGTGATGATCAGTATCCAATAGAGTAACCACCTGAAACTATAGCCCCTCATACATTACATTCGTTCCCAGGAAAAAGTCAAAATGTAACTTGGATTTCTACTGCTAAGGTGTTAAGAAACACAATTTTTAATAGTTTCAAAACCGCCTTTGTGTAATTAAATATTACTTGATGAGAGAACTATAACAGCAAAGCGCTCTAACAGAGGCCTGCTCTCACAGAAGGGAACTGCAAACATTATCAATTACATCTAGCTCTGTTCAGTAGTAGGGTTCTATCTTTTTCAGCAAAGATTTATGGGCAGATGAACTGTCATTATTTTCATACTTTTATGTCTTAAATCAAGTGCCGTAGGGTGGACCATTCATGTTTTGTTTTAATAAACCTATTTTAGGGCTATAGGAGGCTATCAGCACTACCTTTGAAGAAGCAGGGGTCGAAGACTGGAAGGAGAAGCTGGCTGCTTTAGGGGCTGATGGGGCCTCCATTAACCTCAGTAAAAGAGCAGGCCTTGCTGCATTGATTAAAAAAGACATTCCTTACCTTGTAGACTTCCATTGTCTACCTAACAGGCTTGAGCTTGCCCTGCTAGAGCTCCAAGGCAGCTGCAACTCTGTGGAAGATGTGTACAATATCATCTATCTAATTTGGAAAACGTACCATTATAGCCCTAAAACTGTTAAGACTTTGAAGTCTATAGCGGATGAGCTAGAAATTAATATCTTGAAGCCAATGCATGTCAAAGGGACCCACTGGTGTTTGTGAGCCATAAATCTGCCACAGCGTCCAAGTCTGGTCAGTATGCTGCCATGCTGATGCATATGCAAGATCTCAGTGTCAACTGCAAAAATGCAGACATCCAGTGGAGAGCACAGCAAGTCTCTCAAAAGATGAACAATATTCATTTCTCTGCATTTTGTCACTTTTTGGCAGACTTGTTCACCATTCTCAGTCAGCTGAGTCTGCAAATGCAGTGAAATTATACTATACTTCCCTCAGTAGTGTCCCATCTCTAGGAAACATTACTCAGAGTTGAAAGTGTTGCCCGTCGTCCAGTGGCAGATGGCTATCTCGCCAAATTCTGGGAGAAGGTGGAAGACACTCAAACATTTCAAGGAGTGACTTTGACAGATTCCATCCATGGTAAAGTGGCCAAACATGGAGGAAGCACATTACCGAGCCTTCACTCTGAAATGGAAACTGCTACAAGTCTCACTTTGCAGGGCCTTCACAATAGGTTTGGTGTGCTGCTAGGTATCGAGAGCCAAGTAGGCAAATGCCCGAGTTACGACTCAATGAAAGTGGTTAGCGACATGCTACTTTTCAATGTGGACAGCTGGCCAACATACCCTAGTGACCTGCTAGATTTTGGCAGTGAAGAAATCATGTGCTTGACAAAAAGGTTTCAGCCCATTTTAGAAACAGCAGGATACAAGATCTCTGCTATTCAAGATCAGTGAATCTCCCTAAAAATCATGGTAAATGGGCAGTTCCACAAGCTTGATTATGGCAGCCTTTGGGAAACGTTACTGACCAAAGTGCCCTACAAGAACAATTTCAAAGATGTTCTCCATCTAGTGGAGCTAGTTCTGGTCCTCCTTATTTCTGCTACACAATGCGAGTGTGCTGTTTCAGCTCAGAATCGAATTAAAAGCAGCACCAGGGCAAATTTGAGTGTATCTGTTTTGGAAGATTTGATTCACCTGTCGTCAGAATTTGGGCCATGTATCCTATTTGCATAATATTTCAGTCAGTTCAAATTATGACTGGAAATTAATTCCACAACCCTTGCAGATAACAAACAACGAATAACAACATATAAGACCTCAGATTTAAGTAGTTTTTAAGACAAACATAATTCAGACTAAATGGGGCTTCACAATCTTTCAAGACACCACTGCAAAATGTGTAAATTAACATAGAGCCTGAATAGTGGCGCTGATGTGGCATGTTTACAATTCAACATGACATTTGAGACAACGCATTGGGCGTGATAAAATTATTTCTCACAAACTGAAGAAAAACAAAACTGATAACAAAGCTTTTTTTGCATAGTATTGTGTGTTCCACATTCGGCCACAAATTTCCAATTAAATTATTTTGCGTTTAGCAGAAATGCCCGGTCAGAGTGTCCGACCAGGCTAAGCTTTTACCTGTCAAAACCTCAAATTTACCAGACAACTGTCCCATGACTGACTGTTTTTATTGCAGGCTTGTACTGTATTTTTTTCATCATCAGATGAACAGCTGTACATATTAATTTTGTCATGGAAGTTACTGAACTGTCTCACTTTATTGAGGACAATTTCTCAAATCTATGAAACCTCTGAAATAGCGTTTAGCCAGTATATACCTCATGAAATTGAGCTCTTTGCAATGAAAACTAATTTTCATGAAACCTTGAGTCGATTGCAACCTGGCTTTAGGCACAATGACATCAAGCTTGATACTTAACCCTTTTGTATGGCACCCAAAATCACAGTTTAACTGTTGATTTGGTTTAGCGATGGTGCTTCTGGTTGAGTTTGTGTTTTGTTTTCCATGAAAAAATGTATCACAAAGGAAATATTGGCTAAGAACAAAATGGCTGACACACTGAACGAAACAGATCTACCTAATATATTAAAGAAAATGTGCAAGCAAATTTGCATAAAGGTTGTGTTAAAAAATTGTAATTCACACACTTGATACACAAATCAAACATGCAAAACATGTAAATGTGGGTTAAAAGATACACAAAGGTATGAGCATTCCTGGTCAACCTAGACATTATCATCAAAGAAATTTTTACTTTAACCAGCCTACAGCTGTTATTATTGTTATTTCAAGTAAAATACAGATCGAATGGCTACTTTAAAGAAACCAACAACATACACAAAAGGTAAAATAATAACTGCTATGCATTAAATTTGCATACAAACCCAAAAAAGTCTCACTTATGTGAACCTTGTTGTTTGTTGTACCTTTGACACAAAAAATGACGATATCCGGTTGTTTCGCCCACGAGTTGTTTAGCCAATGTCTCGTTCGCTGACGTCATGGGTCAACTGGCCAACCTCCTAAGTAACTTCACCAATGTGCTACTGATCAATTCACCAACATCTAAACAAACATTTACCTTCACTTGTGTGTGTCATCATTTATTTCATTCCCTCACCTGGAATTATTTTCCTGACGTGCATGCAAGAACCACTCATTATTTACGACAGCAGTTCTCTTGCAATATTGTGTTCTTACCTGATTTGTCTGCAAGCGGATTCTTAATCAACAACAATGCTGCTTTCACCTCTTTTCTTTATTGTCTAATCTTTTGATGTCTCATCAAACTCAAAACAAACTAAAGCTGGATAATGTGTGAATATCCTAAGCCGTCATAATTGTAAGTGCGAATCTGCTACGCTACCCCTCCCGCTAAGATTTTTTTGTGTATGAACACTAACGGGGGAGGCAGCATTACTGATTTATAACAATCAATATAGCTTGAAGGGTGCCACCTACTATTTGTAAGACAGGAGCAGCTCAACACCCTGACCTGTGCTAAGACCTTGTACATCGATGGAACGTTGAAGCTTGTTTGCTACCCCCTCAAGGAGCTCTTAACAGTGAATGCGTTTGAATACTTTTTTGAGTACCTTTTTTAATTTTTTACTTTAAGGTACAAGAGCTTGGCCTTCAGATGGCTTACTCTGGTGACGATGCAGTGTACCAGTATATCGGAAAGATAATGGTCCTTCCTTCTGCACTGAGACCCTGCCAATGTTCGTCTGCCTCGAGGCCCAGGCCCAAACAGAGCAGCTGAGGAGTCTCATTGACTATGTCAGGCAACAGTGGATCAAAAGCCAGGTGTTTACTCCAAGAAACTGGTGTGCCAATCCGGACCAAAGATGATCTTGAAGGTTGGCATAATGCACTCAATCGCTGAGCAGGGGGACAATGAGGTTTGCTGATGTATCTATTAATTGAGTTGCTTGATAGGGAGGCAAAACTTACAGCCGCAACAATCAGGCTTGTATCAGACAATAACCTTAAACAAATTCAACCATAGTTAGTAGAGGGGAATGGTTATGAAAGCCGGCAAACTTCAAAGGTATATCTTTTTGTTATGGTTTTTGCGTAGCCAAGTGACAATGACCGTGCACACACAAATTTCCAAGATGGCATCCCTAGTGACATGAATGCAAAGCGTGTAAAAATCTACGCGATATTTTCCTTGTTTTCATTTTAAACAAGTGAACAGTCATAAGTTTAGTAAGGGACAAGATCATAAACTGCCATGCTGGGTGATAACTGCACTGTCTTTGGCTGTGAATCGTGCTGAAGGTCAAAAGGAATTGGTATATGGAAGCTTCCCGCGTCCAAAGACGACGCAAATAAGAAATGGAGGAAAGACTGGTTGAACAAAATAACCAAAACAAGGGAGATGGATCAGGATATCAGGGAAAGGATCAAGAAAGATAGGGTGTATACCTGTGAGAAACATTTTGAAGTTTAAGACATAGAAATATGTAAGTTGTGTTTGATTTCATGTTTACCTAGAAGCTTATCTTAAATAAACTTAATAGCTTCGTCTTACAGTGTGTCTTATATCTAATCTCTCACAAATTTAGACATAACGATTATTTCCTTTAGTTTATTTCTTTCCTTTAATATTAACTGACATTATTTTAATCATCTTTCTTTTATTTTGCACTGTAGTTCAATCCAAGAAAATGACTAAAAAGAAGCCAAGATTCGGTGCCATACCAAAGCTAAAAATGCATAAGAAACATCACGAAAGTATCAAGCCCTTGCCGAGACCCGGCCAATCTATAGTTAAAGAAGCAGATGAGCAGCCAACAGTATGCTATAAAACTTTTGCCAATCTGTGCCAGCGAGTAAAGGGACTGAAATGTCTTAACAAATGGGGTGTCAAAAAACTGTCTGACAGACTTGCGTTGAAGAAGATGGTGGACCCCTACCTCCTTCCTGAGACAGAAATAATAGTAGACGACAGCCTCGGATTTACAGGCTGCTACCTCCCTGAGGACCATGCTGTGTATCTTGAGCACCGGTGGATGGTTCAAGATCTACCTATTTGGCAACTTGTGAAACAGCTGGAGGAATACAAACTGTGTTGTGGTGTGAATGCTTTGGAACTCACAAGCAAGTTGTTTCACCATATGATTCCAACAAATGAGGACTCACTGCAGGATTGGGATCAGAACCATCAGTTTCCACACCAAGGCTACTGGAGATCAAAGGGCTGTTGGCTAAAGTGTGAACAGCCAGAGTCTTTATGCCCTACTTGTAATGAGTGTTTGGTTTCTGCAGAAAATACCAGCAAAGTAAAGAAGAGGCATTTATCAAAGCCTGCACATGTAAAGGCACCTGTTTCAAAAGCTGATCCAGAAAGGATTAAAGTGACTTTACCAGAACAAAGGTTCCGGTGAGCAGAGCTCGAACAGGAATTGTGTGTAATGAGAACTGAATTGCTCAAGTCCAGCGTAGAGGTGGACCATGAACTAAGCAATGACTTTACCAGCATTCTTGATCAGGCTGATGCAGAAATCACTCCTTTCATGAACTTGTTTTGGCAGCAACAAAAGAAATTGTTTTCCACCTGCCACACTGGAGTATGTCACCACTCCATGATCCTCACGTTTTGTCTTTCACTTGCCGCAAAGTCGCCCTCGTGTTATGAAGAATTGAGAAATAGCAAAGTGTTGATACTACCAAGTCAGCGACGACTGAAGGATTACAGAAATGCAATGAGGCCTCAAAGAGGTTACCAAGAAGTAGTAGTCAATGAATTAAAGGAACAGACTAACTCCTACTTTGATGTGCAGAGATATGTAGTTCTCTTGTTTGATGAAATGAAAGTGATGTCTAACCTTGTCTTGGTCAAGGTAAGTGGAGAGCTTATTGGGTTTACTGACCTTGGTGACCCAAACTTGAACTATGGTGTCTTAGAGAAAGCAGATGAGATTGTTACACATGCCTTAGCATTCCTTGTATGTGGAGTCTGTACAGAGTTGAAATTTTGCTTGGCATATTTTGCAACAACTGGGGTCACTGCCGCACAGCTGATGCCTCTGTTCTGGGAAGGTGTTTGCATTCTAGAAACCAGCTGCAATTTATGGGTAATTGCTGCAACATCTGATGGTGCCTCCCCAAAGAGGAGATTTTACAGGCTGCACAAGCCATTAGATGGAGATACAGATGCACACGTGTGCTACCGCACAGTAAACTTGTATGCACCCCATCGCTTTATTTATTTCTTCTCGGATGCTCCACACCTTGTTAAGACCACCAGAAACTGTCTACTGCACTCTGATTCTGGTACTTGTACCCGATACATGTGGAATGATGGATCATTCATTTTGTGGCAGCACATCACACAGATCTTTTACCAGGACACTGACAATGGACTGAAACTACCACCAAAGTTAACATATGATCACATCAACCTCAACTCCTACTCCATCATGCGTGTAAATTTGGCTGCCCAAGTTCTGAGTGCATCTGTAGCCACAGTGCTGAAATCGTTTGGCCCTCCAGAAGCAGCAGCAACTTCAAAGTTCTGTGAGATGGTTGATGGCTTCTTCAACTGTCCTAATGTCAGGAGCATGACTGAGTACCAGAGGAAGAGAAAGCCTTTTCTTGCACCCTATGCATCTTTGGATGATGAAAGGTTTGTTTTTGTTTTAATAAGGTGACTTTTAGCAACTGTCTTAATAATATGCTATACTGTACTGAAATCCCATACAAGTTCACATTGTGGACCTATTTTTTTCAAACCAGTTGATTTTTATTTCCTTTGTTCCAGATTATGATTTTGGGTGCAAGACAAAGAAAAATTAGAAATCAAAGTGGTTTAATAAATTTTAACCAAGGAGTAATTTAAACCACAACATACATCTACATTTTTCCTTCAGAGTTATTGTTCTCCTGGGCAGGTAGATTTCAATAAAAATGTTCATAACCAGGCGGTCATCCCAATCCCTTCATGAAGCCACTGTAAAATTAATTATTGTGCATATATTGATATGTCATTAGGTTCCAGTGGTTGATGAACTTCCTAGAATACCTAAGAAAGTGGAAGGAAAGTACAAACAACAGGCCAGGGAACTTCACTCAAAATGCCAGAAGCCGCATGTTCATCTCATGGCAGACCTGAGGGCTTCAAAATTTCTGTTTTCTCTGCAATTGAAGCTACCAAATTTCTACGCCAAGAGGGGATGGAATTTGTACAGACTGAATGGTTCTGCCAGGATCCCGCTGAAGAGTACTTCAGAAAGCAGTGCAAAATAGGCAGACGAAGCGATAATCCAGACATTCATGTGTTCGGTTACAACAATGCCATAAGGATTCACAGAACAGTATCCTGCCAGAGTAGGATTACAAGGGGTAGGAAGGACCAAAAGAGAGCATGGGTCAATGTTACAAATGATCTCCTACCATGTCGAAAGAAAGTGCTGTTTTCTGCTAGTTAAAGTCTTTTCCCCTGACTCTGTCACATTAATCTAGGGGCGATGATGTGATGGGGGCTGGGGGAGTAATGTGGGTAGGTACAGGCTTTGGTAAAGTTTTCCAGTGACCTTGTTGCCATTTACTACTGCATAACCTATTTCCCACCCACCCTCAAAAGTTAGTAAGTTGCAATTTAGGGATGATTCACTATTCATTGGGATTACCAGGTCAGATAAAATGTGACAGAGCCATAACAAATTTTGTCCTGAAATGACAGCGTATTAGGGTTTTGGAAGTCCAAATGACTGAGTTCTAAAAAATAATATGTCCATATTTATGGAAACAATATGCCATTTCAAAGTAATACTGATAATAATAATAATCACTTCAAGCTTTGATTTCAAGTTGACAAAGCTACCATACTTTTCAAGTAGTTACATATTGACGAATCTACAGCCATTTAAATTTTATATTTTAGTATTATTGAAAATGTTCAGGGTGTAAACATTGCCCAACAATTTTCCAATATTCAGGTTTACAACTGAGTTGGAAGGGTGAGGGGAATGGGGTAAATATAAAACTACAGAGTAAGTATCATCTTTGCAGACCCTTTTTAAAGCTTAAGGGAGGTACACAGGGCTCAAAAAATATTCAAATTCCACCTTGCCTGTTGGGCAAGTAACTCTCAAATTTTGCTTGCCCGGGACACTTCCCTGCTTGCCCAAGTTTTCAAATTCATTAATAATTCATGAACCCAAGAATGGAAGTCAAACTACAGACGAGTTTTAATGTAATAAAACCATCTCGACTGTAGTCCTCTTAGTGCTGATTACTTTCATGTTTACGCCATTATATTGTAATACTTCCACAACTTTTAACTTCTTCATTCCGCTTTTATGAAGTTGTATGGTTTGTAATAATTGACATGGATGAACACTGTTACAATCAGATTGAATTTTTGAACGTGATAAAAAAATGTCATCAGGAATTAAATTTTGTCCCACAGCATCTTTTGCCAGTGCCTCCCAGTTGAAGAAACAAAGTTTGCAAAGTTGTTGTTGTTGGTTCGTGTACTTACTTCCTAGTTCCTGTATTACACGCTGGGTATCTTCGTTATAACACAGCTTTGAATCAATTTGTTCAATTCATTGAAGATCGCATTCGACTCCTTGAATGTTCACCTGCATCTTGTCTAGCTCCACGAAATCATTGTAAAGAAAAGCACGAGAAATTCATAACACACAGCTGAATTAACAACAAGTCGCCTTCCCACTTCAGTTTTGACACAGGCACAGTGTTAAATTTGAAAAGCTGGCGAGAGCATATTTTTTCATTTGGGTGAATGAAAAATGGTTCCAGTCGAGGGGAAACGTCTTAGTTTGAAAGAAACACTATTTTAAGTCATCTTCCAGTAACTGTGAAAGTGTTTTGATGACTTACTTATCCATTTCTTTTTAATATGATACTTTTCATTTCGCGCAGTGGTGCCCAAGTATGTTATCACTAGCAAACTTGCATGTCTTGCCAAAAACAGAGATTTACCTGGATTTTAGCATCAAAAATACTGGCTTTGTTTTCACGGTACAAATATGCGGCTTGTTTTCGTGTACAATTTCTACAGCTTTAATATATCATTGTTGAGTTAAGTTTTGTGCAGAGAAACTGGACAATGCTCACAGAAAATTGGTAAAATTTTAAGAAATAAACACAGCGCTTTCATGCCCAACATGGCTATTTTTATCCTGGAAAGAAATTTGTCTGGGGCAGATTTTGATCATGTGCTAGGCAATCACTTCTGAGATGTGAGTGCGCATCACGCAACCAACAAAACAACGCTATAAGTTGTAATTTTCTTCAAGCTTCATCTAAACACTTGATTACCCTTGAGCCTAGTTGGCTGTCATCTGTTAAGCATATCCCACTGATCAACTGAAGGGTAAAATGTTCATTGTTTAATAACACCAAAACTGAATATTCAGAGAAATTAAAATAACAAGGAAGATAATTTAAGTTTCATAATACATGACATACATGTACATGTAACTCTGTAGTATTTACACGAAATTGTTCTGTTGTATAACAAATTATTATGAATTGACAGTCTCATTCCTGTCTCTGTTGTCCGTCATCTTGACAACTTCTACTAATTTCTTTGCAAAGCGATTTTGTCTGGGTTTGATTTGCTTTGATCTTATAGCACTGAATAATATCTCCAGTGAAAGATCAAAGGCTCCCTGAGCCAGCTCATGGACGAATAGTTGACTTTTGCCTCTGTGGCAAAACGAGTCTTTGTGCAAAACTATTCGTATGAAAATGCGTGTCACCTTTACATTCATTCTCTTGAAAATCAAGTCATTTTTCATGTGAAATGTTTTCCATGAGCATTTGTTCTAAAAAAAGAGGCAAACAGCAACTCTGAAGTGGAAGTAAAGTCTGCATATGAGCCAAGTGGCCCTTCAGGTCAGCACTTATCCCGGTTTCTGTAGCATGAAGTGACCAGGAGTATTTCTACTAGCCCCAGATGGGATGCTAGTCAACCGTAGGGTTACCCAGCAATATTAAATTTGCCAGTACTTATTTATACACCAGAGTGGAAAGAGGCACTGTGAGAGTAAAGTGTCTTGCTCAAGAACACAATAAAATGTTCCCAGCCAGAGCTCGAGGCCAGACTGCTTGAAATAGGAAAGAAATACGAAAATCAAATAACAGGTTGTTTACACAGACAGCTTATATATTTTAAAATGGATAATAATTAATTTTGATTGCAACTGGAACATTGTTATCATATTAACTTGTACATGATGTAGTGTCAAAGAATAACAGTCTGTTTCAAAATGAAATCACCATATTTACCAGTCAGTCCAAAATTGGAAATATAATTATGTATATGAGTCAGCACAACCCTCCAAGTTGTGACCATTTTAGTCGTCATGGCGACTAGAATTTTGGAGCTGGCAACTAAATTAGAACACAAGCCGCCAACTCGGTGACTAAAATTAACGTGACCTATGCGTCAGGAGCTTGAGTGGACTATCATCCGGAGCGAAAGAAAAACATTCTGAGCATTAAGAATTCACTTTGCAAAGCTAGTTGTTGTGGGATTTTAACCAACAGAAATGGAGACTGAATAAAATGAAATGTTACACGGTAAACAAAGATCAAGGAATTGCATTCAGTT
>Ga0100406_1082590_pt1 | contig 16513 bp, 16 predicted proteins | sample Orb8nscriptome_3_FD_81148 | JGI IMG/M metagenome (GOLD analysis project Ga0100406, IMG submission 81148) | Coral microbial communities from Puerto Morelos, Mexico - Orbicella 8 C C metatranscriptome (Eukaryote Community Metatranscriptome) | ecosystem: Host-associated > Invertebrates > Cnidaria >...
CTCAATCACCAGCACTTCCCTCCTCCAACCGCAGACAGTAGGCTCATGGAACACAGCTTTACACAACAAGAAAGACAAAGAATCTAATCATTTCCTTTTCGTGTCACAAACAAGGTAAATTATCCGTGTTGCGATATAAAATAGTTCATAATATCCTGTATACAAATAAAATTCTGTATAAGATGAAAAAGAAGCAGCAACTTTAGTCCAGGTGCCCATGACCGACTATGGCCATCCTGTTTACTTGGAAAGCTGGCAAATTTTAACTTAGGTAGAATTATTCCTTGGACCTTGGTAGTTAATGCTAGGGTGGCAGTGGAAACTCTCAAATGGGCAGTTTGTAGTGGGAGGGTTTGAAAGCCTACATGTGTGAAAGCTTTTGCAATGCTAATGTGGGGGTCAGGGGTAACTCTGCATCACTAGTTGTATAGAGACTATGCTAAGAATCACACATATTTTGTAAATAGCTGCTTTCCTCATACGCTCACATTGTCTAGGGTTGTGAGAGTTGTCTAGGAGGTGTAAGAGTTGTAAAATTGAAATATACACATGGAAATTCATAATAGTTCATTAGGGATGTCTCCCGGGAAATTGTACTTAATGAAACAGCTCACTGTTTTCAATTTTTAGAGGGGCTACTTCAATGTTTAACTGAGTATTCACCAAATTAAGGCAGTATGAAGAAAAACTGGTAGCTCCACTCCCATCTTTTGTATGCTAATTTCTAAATTGTGTATTTCCATAGCAACCCTATTTAAGAAATATTCTTTTTCTCTGATGCTATGACATTAAGACTAACTCACATATTTTACACATGTATTATATTTTTATGCGGATGCGAAGCAATCCCCATTAGAAATTAGGTCTTGTATTTTTTTTCTTCATGGTAGTCGCAAATTGTAATGTAAGTCGTTATTGGTTACAGGTTATTACATTGTAGCCAATGGTAGCTCCTGTTGTTTTTTATCCGGATTCAAGATTAGTTTTGTCGCAACATGGAAGGCTTCATGTGGTAAGCTTTGAGACTGCTTCATGAGATACACAAACCCTCAACTTGTCGCAAAATGTGAGCAAATTTTATGCGTAACAAGTTCTGAGTTTGAGGAAGAGCAGCAAAGCCAAAATTTGTTGCTCAAAGTAGGCCCGCTCTCTACTATTTGTAACAACAAGTTGATCACGCAAGGTGAAAAACTCGAAATATCAGCCAAGTTGACAGTTTTTGTATCAAATATATTGTCGTCACCGCCTTTAAAGCAGCAATATACGAGATATAGGTTTTTGTTTCTTGTATTTCCCTGCCTTTGGAACAAAGCGCAACATATTCATTTTTTTAGGTGGACTGATTAGGTGGACTGCATGTGTTCAAAGAAAATTTGAAGGTGTATGTTTAATAAAAATCCATCTTGTTTAACCTCTTGTTTAGTTATTATAAACTTGGATTTCGTTGTTTTGAGCTTAAGTTATTTTCATATAGCTTCGATTTGAAAGGTTTAAACCTGAACAAGCATTTCAAATGTTTCAGACGCTTGAGGAAGGACTTATTGTTTACCCTGCAACTTACTTGATCTGAACAAATGTCCCAAATATGTGTTGTTTACGTTTCCAGATCAGACAGCAGTGACTTAAGAAACTAGCATTCATTTTTGAGAACGAGCAAAGCCATACATAGCAAGCGGAATGAGAACTGTATGGCTCCTAGAAAACATGGGGTAACATTCGCAATAAACTGTTCAGAATAATAGAAAACAACATATTGACTTGAGAGCATCCATGTGTTCCAGTCGATTCAGGCAACACGTATGCGAATAGTGCTCGGAAAATTACAGCGTTTTGATTTCTTTTCTCACTTAGAAAGAGCGTGTTTGTGTCTTCGAGGTCACTTTTGCTATTTCTGAACGAAAAGCTGTTTCTTTTCCAGTATAAGTGCTGTGATGAAATGAGATTTTCAAGATGTTCTTCCCAAGAATTTGCTGGCTTCATGGTAGTTGTTTGGTTACAACTCTCTGAATATGTTGACATTACTTATTGACGCGTAAGGGAAAATCTCTGAATTTTTCTCATTATGTGACTCCTATCAAGCCAAGATCACACAGGTCATCAGGAGCTTTTTTTATATGTGAGAAATTCCCTTCACTCTTGTATTTACTTGTCATTTTTCCCGATATTTTAAGATCGTGTGTCCGTAAGTTTGTTGTTCGCTTCTGAGCATGTGCAAGGTGTCTTAGAAGTGTCGTTGTAAGTGTCATTGTAGTATAAAGGAAAAGGGAACTGTCACAAAAGCGAAATCTTTGTTTGTGGGGGGCTTGGAAATTTCCTCCAAAAAATCTTCGCACAGAAAAAATGCCCAGACTTTTTGCCTCAAAAATCCAATGGCCCAAGGCTGTGCAGATAGTCTTTGACTGATAAGATAATAACAACTGAGGTTTTCTTTTTTCTTTGGAAAAAACATTCATTTTCATGTAATTTCACTACCGGGCCTCACTCTTCACATAGAAACCAGTGATGGTCACTGCAAACTTACAGTGGTACTATGACTAAAATGGCACCTTCCCTATCCAAGCCATTTTAAAACATAAACAAGTAGCCTATATGAGGAGAAAAATGCTGTTTACTATTTTCAAATATCTCTTTTCGTTCCAGAGATATTCAAGGTTTTAAAATATGTAAATTAGCCAAGTGACGACGTCATACAATCAACCAAATTTTGATAAAATATGATGAAGAAAGATATCTCAGCCAATTTGCATCAGAAATGTTTCATTCTTTGCAGTACGATTCTACTAAATGTGCTCTGCAATACATTGTTAACAGTTTTGTTACCATGGGAACATACTAGGTTCCAGACCTCCCCAATATTTCGACGATATGAAATTCTACAACTATTATAAAAATCGAAACGAAAACGCAACGGCTAAATGTATTGTTTTTAGTCCGAACAACAACTAACTTTCTGATATTAGTTAGTTAAGACTTAAATTCAAGCATGTAGTGTTTTGTTTGCCTTTCCCAACGGACGGCGTTAGTGTTAATGAACAAGCGTTTGCTGGAACATCCTCCCCTTGAACAGGACTGTGTTCTGTTCCTTTCGTCCTCTTCATGTTTCTAACAGACACAACTTTGTGATTGGTCTAACGTGTACAACTCTGACCTTCCCATCAGGGTCAGGAAAAACCTCTTGAACTTGACCCAAAGGCCAATGCTCTTGTGGGTTGCTGGGATCCACCATCATCACCATCTCTGCTTCTTCTCTATTATCATGTAAAGAGGGGAACTCTTCCTTCCACAGAATGGCTACTTTGTAACGGCCCCCAATCATTGTCTTGACTTTTCGACCTTTGACATAGCTAAGATCTCCTGATTCAACTAATTGACAACTGAATTTCTAACTCCAAGAGAGTTGATCTCCCACATGCCTCATAGTTGTTCATCGAGACAGGTCTTGTACAAGGTCTGGATCTGAAAGGTTCTGGCGTAGGCAATCCTTTTTGCTGAAGAAAGGGCAGGTAAACGTCCAACACAGGTCCACCCCAATGGCGTTTTCCTTTCTACTGGCGCTCCAATTGGACCATAACATTCTGTCTAGGTTAGCATGAGTTCAGGATGGTCTGATCTGCTCAGAATGTCAATCGTTTTCCTTCCGGGGCTTTAGGAAATGTAATATTCTTAAGGTGTTCCCATTTGACCTTGTGTTGATTCCAGTCTGGAATAGACAAGCCTTGACACATTTCATTCAGTGAGCCTATAAGCCAAACAGGAACTGTTTGCAATACAACATTGCTAGCAAACTCAGAGTTGCTGTAGGTGCTTCCAAGCCTGCAAATAATTTTTGTCTGTAGGCAGGTCTTTTGTCAGGACAAGGACAAGTTTTGACCTGACAAAAAGCCAGTCTGGTCGGACAAAAAAAATTGTTTGTCATTAGAAATTAAAAAGAGACATTTGAGACATTTTGATATTTCAGTGCAGACTCTTCACCAGAATATGGGTTGGAAATTTGAAAAGCTTAAAAGTCACACAAGCGTTTCCAACGTAACAAGTTTCCCACAACGTCTAAGGAAAATGGGAAAAGCTATGAAGCAATCTCTTGCATGAACAGCTTGTCAGTATAAAACCTCACAATAACATTCAGAGACTTGAAAATTGGCTGAAATGAATTCTTCAACTTTTTCTGAAAGGAGGTTTCCTCTGAAAGTTTTCCGGGTCAATTGAATGAAAAATTTGTATAATTGTTTAAAATGTGGAATTGGAGGTGTTCTTGACTATAAAGCATGGCTAATTTGTAGATTCACGCTTTTCACAAAAACATGTCTGTGGTACGGAATCTATATTTCAACCACACTGACAGACGTAAAAAAAAACTATAAAGAGTTAAAATTTAAACTGATTTTTGATAATATGGACTAGAAAAATATTTGGTTACGTTTTAGAGGTTTTAAAGTTTTGAAAGTGATTGCATTCAGATAAACGAAACGTGAGTATTTGGGCTGTGTATTCAATTTCCATAATATTTTCATCGGGTCGATGTATTACAACTGGAAATTAATTCCACAACACTTGGTGGTAACAAACAACAAGTAATTACATAAGACCTCAGTTTTTAGTAGTTTTTCAGACGAACGTAATTCAGACTAAATGGGGCTTCACAATCTTTCACAACGCCACCGCAAAATGCGTAAATTAACACGTAGGAATAGTGGTGCTGATGTGATGTGTTTATAATTCGACATAACATTTGAGACGACGCACTGTGCGTGATAAAATTCTCAGAATTGGAAAAAACAAAACCTATAACAAAGCTTTTTTGTGTAGTATTGTGTGGCAGTATAACAAAATAACTTGTCCCATATTCGGCCACAGATTTTCATTGACAATATTTTTCACTTTAGTAGAAATGCCCGGTCAGAGTGTCCGACCAGGCTAAGCTTTTACCTGTCCAAACCTCAAATTTACCGGACAATTGTCCGATGACCAAATGTTATTTGCAAGCTTGTCAACTTCTTGTTTTTACAGCAGCGTCTACGCGTTCAGGCGGATTAGATCGACATTTGAAGTGCAGATGGAAGTGATGGGTGCCTCTACAATTATTGATACCACAGCAATTGTTTTCTGGACAATTCTTCCCTTGATGGCCTGATCTCAAACAATGATAACAAAGTTCATTCTTTTTTGCGATTTCCCATCTATGCGCAATGGAAATTTCACCCCAGTTCTTGCGTGAGGTTACTTGGAGAGGTCCATGGCAGACAACACACTTGGGTGTGGGCTCACTAGTAACGTTGTGAATTGCTCCTTTCTAGTGCTCATGTTTCTTTGTCTCGATATTATCTTCTATCTTTTTCTTTGTTCTCTCCTTAACTTCTTCGACGTCCATACGATAAACAACTTGCTTCCGTAACCATTTAGAAAATACGGATAGTCCATCCTTCCTGGGCTTCCTGTGCAACCACTCTTGGTACGCAATAAGAAGAGACCCTGGTAACTTTTGTTGCACCGCAATGTAAGGTGCAGTTACTCCTGTTAGCCCTTGATGCTGGTCGCTATCCTCAAGCTTAACCACAACGTCAGTTAAACGATCTGAGAAAATCTCCAACTCCTTCAGGTTAGTCTCCTCGACAGGAGATGCACGTAAAATGGCTTTGAGGTAACCTTGCAAAAGTCACTTTTCACCTCCGTACTTCTGATCAAGTTTCTCCAAGGCAGTTTGATGTTGTCTAGATGTATAGCCTACCCGCTCAACAACTCGTAATGGCTTCCCAGATAGAGAAGTTTTCAACATCATCATCATCTTGGTTTTAACTGGGACTTTCATGCAATCCACAAATATTTCAAATTGCACTTTCCAATTGTGATAAAGGTCTTTATCTCCGCCGAGGATTGTTAAAGTGGGTTTCTTGAATTCTTTGAATAACCTGTCAAAATCTTTCGAGTCAAAATTGTCTTTGTCTAATTTGTCTTCTTCACTTTCTTTCTCTTGCGAGTCAAAATCTTTATTGCTTAATCTAGGAGCTGATTTATTCCCTTTGGACTGTGCAGATTTTGACAATAATTTGACGAACTTCTGTGCTGAATTGACCACTTGCGAATCATCAGACGATTCCGAATTCCGACTTTCCTTGTCGTCAACTTCGCTAACTACATCAGTGACCAAGAAAAATTCTCCTATTACTGATGGCAGTCATCTGCACGGCTTTCTAAATACTCCTCAATAGAGTCAACGATGTCCTCCACTTCACTCCGTAAATTGTCTAACCATTTGTCTGATTCTACTTGCCTAGTCACATCATTGCTTTGTAAAGCAATTACGTCTTGTATTGTTTTACTTGCATCTTGTAATGCTTGAAAATCTCATTCCTTTACGGATTGTAACACCTTTCTGCTACCATTCTTGCTAAGAATATCTTTAGCCTTCTTTGAATTCTTCGTTATGGCTCCTTTGAATGCTGCCCTTCTTTGAAGAAGATATTTGATTTGCTGCGAAGTCCACATTTCGATGTCCTCTTTGTTGATTTCCAAGGATGTTTTGGATCCATCATCGACCCCGTTTTTTCGACGCCATTCAAAGAATCAACTGTAATTCATCCGGCTTGAAGGACCAAATTATGTTTCGACGATATGAATTTCTACAACTATTACAAAAATCAAAATGAAAACGCGGCGGCTAAATGTATTGTTTTTATTCCGAACTCTGTGACTGCTGAGCGACAACTACCTTTTTGATATGACCGATTTGAATTTTAATCAGTTAAGAATTCAAGCATGCAGTGTTTTGTTCGCCCGTCCCAACAGACGGTGTTAGTGTTAATGAACAAGTGTTCGCCAGAACACCTTGTAATTTGCTTTTTCTCTCAATACTTAAGTTATTTGAATCAGCCTGTTGGATCGGATCTCGAAACTGAGTTTCAAAAAGGAGGTGAAAGTAGTCGTAACAGAATTTGAAGTATAAAAGAACACATCTGCTGAGCAAAGAAAACCACAATACTTGTTTTTAAAAAATAGATACAATAACACAAAATACAGAATCTGATACAACTAGTTTAATTTTAAATGAAGAAAAGGACTGTTTGAAGAATGGTGTAAATTTTAACGGAAGTGCTCTCTTTATACACTTTCAATGGAAAAGTAACAATGAAAAAAATAGAATCCATTTTATTTCATTAAACAATAACAAAGATAAATAATTAGTTGAGGTAAAAGAGGTCTCAACGAATTAGAAATAAGTAAATGGCTGTAAATAAAAGCTTGCTGATTTCATCTGCAAGAAAAAAAGAAACCAATTCAAAGCAGATTTGAGGGTGGTACAAACTGCAACCCAACAAATTCTTGAATGAAATAGAGGTGCGAAAAAGCTCCATTCATTTTTAAATTGTGAGCTTTTCAAATTAAAAATTGAAAGGTCACATTTTTGTCACTTAAAAATCACTGAACGTTTTTATGACTTGAAACAAAAAGGCAAAAAGGGTGGATTAAAAAATCCTCAGTTCACGTCAATTGATGTTAGCAAAGTTAGGCCTGTGAGCCATGTGTCAAATCCCACCAAAGGGAAATGCTTGTGGTGTTTAGACATGGAAATGAAATAGAATAAAACTTTAGGTTTCTTCATTTTAATTTCCCATCGCCTTTTTTTGAGGCCAAAAATGATTGTATTTAATGAAACATTTAAAACTTTGGATTTAAACAATTGTCTATTTCCTGTAGCAAATAAGAGATGACATCCAGTCAAACTGGTCCAGGAATCAAGCTAAGTTCTAAAAGACCAAGACTAAGTTCCGACTATGACAAATGCATCAAATGTCAAACAGTCAAGAAAAACGAAAAACTTCAAAATGGAATGGAGTCATCTGTTAAAAACTTTATAGAATGTGCCAAACAAAGGAATGATGACATTTTCAGACACAATCATTTCATGTAACCTCAAAAATAACACATTCTTAGTTGAAAATGTTAAGTGGCATAAATCTTGCTACAGCACCTACACCAGTAGTGAGAATGTTAAATACCACGCTAGCACACAACATGACTCTTTGGTATCACAGCCTTCAACATCCGTTATACTACGAAGTTCAGTCATGGCTTCAAATTGGAACTTGCGTCTGGTGTGCCAGCAGGTTAAGTGTAAAGGAGAGAGGGATCTGATGCTGGTTGCTAATTTGCAAGTCTATGACACATTGATGAATGCCGCTAAATGCAGAAATGACGAGACGATGATGATGAGGATTTGTGGTGAGGATCTGGTTGCTATGGAAGCCAAGTACCACAGAGGTTGTTATCGAAGATATACGGCTGCCGCATCATCATCTAAGTCTACTGGGGGTGGCAAAGGTATCTAGGCTGAGTATGACAGCTTGTTTCTGAAACTTATTGACGAAACTGCACAAAAGCTGGTTAAAGAGGGAAGAGCTTATGACATGGCAATGCTGTCAGGTATGTATAAACGTCACCTTACAGATTCTGGAATGAAGAAAGCCGTGGTTGACACGTATAAAGTTCAAAACTTAAAAAGAAGATTAATTCAACAATACATTGAAAAGATACAATTCCGTCCACAGTATGAGAGAAATAAATCTAAACTGGTTTGCAGTTCAATGCCTTATGCATCCAATGGTGCGATGAGGACTGATGATGGTTTGCAGTTCTTCACTGAATCTTGTGGAAATCATTAACCTTGTTGCAGAGCTAACTGAAGCGACAAAAGATTCTCGAAATGTCCCGGTAGTGGCCAACCCTTGTGCCAAGGTGCTGTATCACATAGCCATTATCCTTCCAAGTGAAATGAAGGGTGCCACTGGAATTGAAACACAGCCACTGAATGTACCTGACTAAAATATACAGAAGGCTACAGAAGTTGTACCTGAAAAACTGCCGCAATTTTTAAGATGATTGTTGCAATTTCGGAGAGCATTTGAAGGAGAGGGACTGCCCATTGACGACCACAAAGATTTGAATGAAAGTGTTGTAAAGAAGAATGAGACAGGAAATATTTTAGCTATCGGCCAAGATATATCTTGTAACTCTGGGGGCAGGAAGAAAATGCAGAAAAATGTAGGCCTTACACTGGCTATGAAAACCATGGTGCAGGGGAAAGGAAATAATCACTATGTTAAACCAACATGGCCACTTTATAAACTACTGGGAATGTGAACGGATCAACACAAAATGGCCAGATATGAGTTTGAATCAATTTGAAGAGGAAGATGGATATTATCAAGCAATTCTTCCTTTGAACATTGCAAGTGGTGCATTTGTGCAAAGTGCTGCAGACAATGAAGACTACTTGCAGGATACCGTTGATGGGAACGAAAGTGTACACGTGATGTGTATGGTTTTTTACTGAGGGGGGCTCACACTAGATCCAAAGAACCTAGTACTCCCTGTGGAGAACATTAGCAAGATCAGACAAGGAGTCGTAAAATCTGCTGAGACAAAATTGTACGAGCTTGTGTTCACCAGTAAGACACCACCTTTGTCAAACAAGTCAAGGTAAACTTCTTTCAACCGTGTGCATTGGAGAGAGAAGCTACAAGTATTGAATCAAGCCTGGGTGTTTACCAGAAACACCCCCAACAAAGCTGGTTATTGTTGAAGTAGGTCAAAAACAAGCCAAGCTGAACGTTCCTGGGTGGACTGGCTTTCATGCTATAGTCACTGTGAACAACTCTCACTCAACCCATGTAGGTTTTCCTCCAATGATACCTGCACCTGTTAAAGAACCAAACAGAGTATACACATGCCTGAAAAGTCTGGACAAGACTTTCCGTGAGAGCTTACGCCAGAAGAATGCAGTGGTAACCTTTGATGAAAGAATTTACTGTGAGGCCAAGTGCATTCAGTGGGCTATTTCACCAGACCTGGACAATGTAATTGTTCATCTGGGAGGATTTCATTGAGCTAAAAACTTTCACAGTGTTATTGGCAAGCGCATGACAGAATCAGGTGTTGAGGATCTTAGGATTGAGAGTGACATATATAGTAGCAATGTCGCAATGAAGACAATCAGCGGGACGTACTATAATATTTATTTATTTATTTATTTAACATTTCGTTACACACGGTTCAAAATCATCAGGTAATACTAATATTTAAAATTAATACTAATAAACTACTAATAAACAGTCCATGCTAAATACTAATTAATAATTAGCAATAAGAGCTCATAAACTAACCCTTGAAGTATTGCAGAGATTACAGTGGAGCACCCTTATGGAATGGTTGGAGAAAAACGGAAAAATGGATGGGAAAGAAATGAATTGCATCAAAGAGAAGAAACAGAAGTTGCTCAGTCTTTTCCAACAAGGGCACAACTGTGTACTACAGCAACGAAGTGAAATCTGTCAGGAACCAATTGAGCTCGGTAACTTGCTGATTGAGAAGATTAGTCCACTGTATTTCCAGCTCAAAGAACAGGGTTGTAAATGCTTGGCTTTGTTTGCATTTTGGAATGAATACATGGAAATGGTGTGGCTACTGTTGAATTTCATCCACGGTGACAGAGATGCTAATTGGCTTCTGCATCTTGAAACATTCAATACAATGGTACCCTATGACAGAGCATTTGACCACCTAAACTACTTTAGATGGGTAACAGTTAACCTAACAGATATGAAGATGCTGGAAGAGGTCGCCCCAACAGTACATCAAGAGTTCACTGAGAATAGAGCCCATGCTGTATCAACATCATCTTCCGAGTCATTGTTCAATTCTGTCTCACCAGACATGGCATTGGAGCAGACAGTGAAGAGAGATTCCAAAACCAAAGGACGAATTGTTGGAGTTACTGGTATGGAGGGAACACGAGATAGGTGGACACTCACAGCTCATATGATGGCAGCAGCAACAGCTTCTTTCAAAGTGGGATCTCAGCAGGTTCAAGCCTCCATAAAGAACTGGGGTCACAAAGAGTTGAAAGAGATGAAAATGACGTGAATAATATCATTTAGTGAATTGACACGAAATTGGTAAATCCATTCGATATTGGTCAGTACAAAGGAGAAAAGATGCCACTGATCAATATCGCCACTGGGACAGTTGCACCATCTGAAGTTTTGGAATCTTTACTCAGTGCTAAGGAGCAAGGCAAAAAGACAGTGGGAGAGTTTGTCCAAGCTAGGCCAATATCTGACAAGGAGAATTTCTGGGATCCTTTGAAGAAAATCAACATCAAAACCTTTCAAAGTCTGAACAAACCTATTTTGCCAAGTATGGGAAACCAGGCTCTGAAGACAATCAACTCTGACAGGCAGGTGTATGGTAGACATCTTGTAGTGTCCAAAAGCCGTGACATTGATCTAGAAGAAGTGCAGTTGTATGAACTTGCATCTGTCCCCCTTGCATTAGCCATCATGGATGGGTCTCTGAGGAAACCAACCAAGAGTACTTTGCTGAAGGAACTAGAACTGGACAGTCTCGCCAAGAGCACACTTCCTGCTTATAGTCTTCATCAAACAGTGTACATAGTTGACCTTCTGGCAGAAATTCAGATGTTGTCAAAAGGAAAGATGAAAACATTCAGAGAGCCATCTGACACAATTGCAGGAACTACTATTGCTAAATTCCAGTTCGCAAGTCAAGTCCATATTGTCCCAGACCGATATGATGTAGAAGACTTGATTAAGTTGGGAGAAAGATCCAGACGATCTCTGTAGATGGCCATAGAAATAAAGATTCAGACCAGAGAAACGAAGTTACCTGTCAGTCTCAAACGTTATTTGTCCAGTGGGAAAAACAGATCCAATTTGTTGACGTTTCTACATTTATGTGATTGGTGTGAGAACCTTCCCGTACAACTCAAGGATGGCCAAACACTCATTCTAGCGTCACAAGATGGGTCAGCAGTGAAAGTCACTAAGACATTGAACAGAAGACATAATTCCTCTCTATTCCAACCATGAGGAAGCAGACAGTGGGATGTTTGTGCATTGTGAATATATTGCAAACCAGTCATCAGACATCAACAATTCTTCCAAGAGGATCATCGTTTTGTTCTCCAGACACAGATGTGGCAGTTTTGTGTTGGTATCACTTCAGCCAACTGTCCATTCAAGAGCTTTGGTTCCACACAGGTACTAGAAGAAACAAAAGGTTCATTCCTGTGCACGACGCTGTTGAAAAAGTGGGTCCAGACTTGTGCAATCTTTTACCAGCCATGCATGCCTCGACAGAATGCGATTCCACGAGTAACCTAAAGAGCATAGGCAAAAAGGGAGGGTTCACTACACTGAAGAAACATAAAGATGACCTTGTTGGACTGAAGAACCTGGGTACAGACTGCACAGTCAAGCGATGAAACTTTGACTGTTTCTTTCAAATTTATCGGTCTTCTATATGGAGAAGCTACTTCAAATTTGAACCGTCTCAGGTACAAGCTTGTTACTAAGAAACACCTGGAGAAAAGCAAACTTCTGGCTACTGAAGATAGTGCATTGTATCATGTCAAAAGAGCACAATGATCGACCCATCAGGTTCACGAACAAGAAAAGTACAGGTTAAATGATTATTAAATGGGTGCAGTGACTATCTAGCAGAGTAGACTATTATTTTTCCCCGCACTAGACATAGATAATTTTTTAAGTTTGCAGACGCAACTTCCCAATGCTGCAGTCAACTGAAGTTTTAATAATTAGATTTTTATTTATTTTGGATGTAAAATCTGCCTAAATTGTCTCAGTATAAATCTACTGGTGTTCTATCACGAATGATGTTCTCTGAGTAGTGTAGCAGAGTGCCCTTGTTAACAAAATGAGAGCTGCTTCTTGGTGTTTTTGAAGTGTCTGTGAAGAGCATTTAAACTTCTTTTAAAAAGTAAAGGTTAAAACTACTATTAGATTTATATTAAAACAATTAGATTATTCGCTCTTGATTTCTATGTGTGATAGTTGACTCGGGCTGCATCGTCATCAGCTATCATGCGATAGAAATCTCGAGCTCATAATCTAATTGTTTATTAGTATAAATCTACTAGCGTTCTATCACGAATGCTGTTCTCTGATCGGCTACGCTACTCACTATCTATTCTCTGATAGATAGTGAGTAGTGTAGCAGTGTGCCCATGTTAACAAAATGACGGCCGCCTCTTGGCATTTTCAAAGTGTCTGTGAAGAGCATTTAAACTTCGTTTAAAAAGTAAAGTTTAAAACTATTAGATTTATACTGAAACAATTAGATTATTTGCTCTCAATTTCTGTGTGTGATAGTTGACTTGGGCTGCACCCTCATCAACTATCACGTGATAGAAATCGTGAGCTCCCAATCTAATTGTTTAATATTTTTCTCAGTAGTTTTTAATTGATAAGTGAAAGGAACTTTATACAAAAATAAGAAATATAAAATGCCCTTTCCGAAAAGATGTTTAAGATTGCATGTATGGATAAAATATACTCGGCGATATTGACTTTCCGTTTTTGTCAATTTTATGATGTCATAATCTGATCATGTGACTTATTATAAACATCATCATGTTATCCATGGCATGAACTCAATCTTGTGAAAATCTTGTATTGTTAGACAAAATCTGTTGATGGCCATAGCTGATAAACTATTTCACCCCTTGTCCCAGATTGTTGTGAAAATCACTAAAAAACATGTAGATACTCAGGAGAAGTGTACTTTAAGGTGCTGTAAATTACCATGGCCCACTTGGCCAGCTCCACTACCACCCCATTATTATTCCCTAAGGTCTAAAGAACATTGCTGGGTGAGTCAAAGTCTGCCAGCTCGTCGAGTAAACAAAATCATTTTTTAACCCCCTTTCCCAGCGTGGGCACCCGGACCACCTGATTGTCCTTATTGCCATGACATTGATCAGACACCACTCCATTTATTTGTGGAATGTTCAATTGCTAAATCCTTTTGAAATAAATTTACAAAGTGGTACAATGCTGCATGTAGAGGAACATTGTTTTGGAGTAAAACAAAATGATCTATGGTGTTTTAAAACACACATCATCTGGTTTAACCCTAAATCACTTGATCATAATTGGAAAATACTTTCTTTACATTAATGCAGTACAAGATGAAAAAAGACCCCAGTTCACAGATTTCGTAACCCTCGTTAATGAAAAAAATTGATTTTCAAAGCTACATTGTGATTATGACAAATAAATTACTTTCTTTTACTAAAAAGTGGTCCAACTTTTAAACAATTAACTATTGGAGGCCAGCTGTGGAAATACAATATTGTTGCTATCTATTTGTAACTAACTTAATTACATTTATCAATTTGTAAGTAATTGTATTGTATTGTAGCATAAGTATTGTTTTGTCAGTTATATTGTATTTTAAGTAGTTTTGTATTTCTTTAAGTCGTTTTTGTACTGTATTGTTATTAGTCTAAGTATTACTTTATAAGTAGTATAGTTTAAGTAGTGTGTTGTACTTTGTTGTGCATGAAATTAAAATTAAATATACATATATATAAAAATGTTGAAAGTTACTCTGGCTTTGTTTATACCGACTTTGACATCTTCATCTGAACCTCTGTCAGTGCTGATTATACTACCTGGGTAAACAAAAGATGTTACTTCGTTTAATATAGTATCCCTCACTATGATTTGTCTGTTGGTGCAGTTGACCTTCATAACCTTGGTCTGTTTACATTTTAGATGCGGGCCAAGCTTAATGGAATTAGCTGTTAATTGTGCTGTTTTGTCCTGCACTTGCTTGTTGTTACTTGACACAAGGGAGATATCATTAGCAACTCTAAATAGTTGAGGTGCTCCCCTATGTTCTACTGGATCCCATTTTGCTGTCCTCTTGTTGTTTCCTTCATGAGCCAGTCAAAAGCAAGTAGAAACAAGAACGGTAACCGTAAAGCTCTCTGACAATTTACCAACATGAAGGACTTTGCAGGTCATCCTATGATAGGAGTTTCTGATGATTCAAATGAATTTCCCTGGTATGCCGTAGTGTTTCATGAGGCACCAAAGAATTCTTCTATCCAGGCTAGCAAAAGCCCTCTTGAAGTCGACGGAGTTGACGTAAAGGGAATTATTCCATTCACTAGACTGTTAGTGCAGTTAGCTCTCAATGATGGAAACAGTAGCATGACACCGTTAAAAAGTCTGCAGTCTGCATTTCACCCCGGTCTGCAGTCTGCATTTTCCCGTGGTCTGCAGTCCACACTCTACATTTTACACTGACCAAAATAGGAAATTACTGGGTTGCTGCTTTTTTGCTGGTGCTGCTTTACAAAAACTTTTGTTTTATTCATTTCAAACAATTTGAACCTTGGCTAGCTTTGGACAGAATTATTTTATTGTTCGAAGTCAACAAATGTAATTGAATTAAATGAAATAGCCAATGAATTTGAACTGTTCCCTTGATTAGCATTTTATAAGGAAAAGTGCGAGCAGTTGCCTCTGCTGTTAAAACATTCTTAAAATTGCTTCTATAATGATTACTGGACTAACTGCTTCCCACTGTGGTTGATGATAGCTGTTAGCAGTAATAAAGATTATTGCTGTGCATGTGACATTTTCAATTAACCAACTGGAGTGATTTCAAAGTTCAAAAATATGTTTGGGATGCATGACTAAGTGCAGTTAAACACAGAGTGAGCCTATATAACAAGGCTGAGGTGTTCAGCCTGCCAATCACAAATCCCAACAGGCCACCAATGCTAACATTTGACTGGTTTATTCACTCAGGTCTAATTTTTAGCATGTACAGAGTTGCCACTTAGTTCTGGAGAGTGGTTGGGTGTAATTTTCTGTTGTGTTTTAGAAATAAGCAACACCTTTTGAATTAAATGAACAATAGCTTTAGGAGAAGAGTTTAGAAAGATAATTGATTTTTTTTATTTCAACTTCACAATTTGTTTTTCCACTTGCGAAAGCATATCGTAATATGTTTTTGAGCTGTTTTAATACTGAAATGAAAATGCTGTGTCTTGCACTTTCAATGCTTGAAAGAAAATGGAGTCACTTTACAGTTGAGAAATTGGCTTGGAAACTGAAACTCGTATAAGACCCAAGAGACAAGTAGACGGCCCCTAAAAAAAGTATTATATCTACGGTAATATAGTTATTCTTCAGCCAGTTATCTAAAAGAGATTCCATAAGGTGAGCATTGACTGCTGTTGTGATCTTACTGCTCAAATTCAGTCAGTATTTTACGAATGCAATTTTTATTTTTATTGCATTCAGCCATGAGTCTTCCTCCTCCTTTTCTAACATTGATATTCAGGTGAAATTTCACTTTGCCATTTTTCAAGTTCTCCGAATAATTTTGAATGTTCCTGTGTTTGCAGCCCAACCAAAATCACCTTTTACGAGATTTGTTTTTGTTCTCGGCATGCTAAGATAAATGGAAATAGATAGCTCATTGATTGCATATGTCAGCTTAGTTAGCGTTGAAATTTGAATGTTCCATGAAGTGACTGCCGAACAGACGAAGAGAATTGATTGTTTTTGTTCTTCCAAATGCATCATCCAAAGGGTTAACGTTAGTCTGTTTTTCACTGTATTCTTATTACTCACCATATTTTATTCTACGTGAATGACTCTGCTATTTTAACCAAAAAAAA
>Ga0100406_1081719_pt1 | contig 15842 bp, 15 predicted proteins | sample Orb8nscriptome_3_FD_81148 | JGI IMG/M metagenome (GOLD analysis project Ga0100406, IMG submission 81148) | Coral microbial communities from Puerto Morelos, Mexico - Orbicella 8 C C metatranscriptome (Eukaryote Community Metatranscriptome) | ecosystem: Host-associated > Invertebrates > Cnidaria >...
GATTTGTAAAAGTGTTGTTTCACGATTAAATGTTGCTTTATTTAAACAGTTTTGTTCTTCACTAATATTCATATTTTCAATTATCCAGACTATTTCGTCTAGTCCCATCGAGTCCGGATAATCGAGGTTCGACTACACACTAGCCTTGGTACTAAACATGGATATTGGTCAGGGCACCAGATCACGTTATACTTTTGAGAAACACTCCTTTAACCAGCAGCATGTCCGCTTAAATTTTTTGAAGGCTCTTTGTTGGGCATTTTCAAAAAATCACAATTAGTTTCTAAAGCCTGATTTCCAATATTTTAAGGTTAATCAAGGGTTTAAACATGAAATAAAACCATCTATAAGTTTTATTGTATTTGAGTTAAAGCGTAATTTTTCAGCGCCTTCAGTGCAACATCTAGATGTGACTCGGAAAAGAATGATTTTAACGGTTTTGGACTGTCCTTGAGACTCGTCGCCAGAAATATTGAAAAATAGCATTAAAAGCCAAATTATTGCTATTATTGTTTATCATGTGGACTAATTGTCTTGCACAGAAAATTTGAAGAAATTCTCTTTTCGGCTGAAAATTGAGTGCTCATTTCTTACTCGGACAGCCTTTTAAAACAGTGCTTCTAGTAGGTTGTGGAAAAGTCAAATTTCGTGGGATTTTCAGTGACAAATCAAAAAACTATTGGTAAAAAACGCCGATTTTGCGGGAGTTTTCTGACAAATTTCCAGGAAAGCGATATGGTACCAGCAAAACTCGATAATGAAAAACAAAATCTTTGTGAAGGTCCGATTACCGCAGAAGAATGCCTCGCTGTGCTTAAAAGTTTTCAGCAAAATAAAACTCTGGGCACGGATGGTTTTATCCACTGAGTTTTATCTTCGTTTTTGGAACGTTATTTCTTGCCCTTTGATCAACTGCCTCAATCACAGTGCCTTAGTCGGTGAACTCTCCATCTCTCAGAGACAGGGAATCATCTCCTTGATCCCAAAAAAGAATAAAGATCCTTTACTGCTTAAAAACTGGCACCCTATCACTCTTTTAAATGTAGATTATAAATTAGCAACCAAATGTATCGCAAGGTGTTTACAGAAGGTTCTTCCTCACTTGATAGAGCGAGATCAGACAGGACACATCAAAGGTAGATATATCACCATAAACATCTGCGCAATTTCAGATATAATTGAACAACATGAAAATAGAGGGTATGATACTTTTCTTAGACTTTGAAAAGGCCTTTGACTCCCTAGAGTGGGATTACCTTTTCAAGGTGCTTGACATCATGAACTTTGGCCCGAGTTTCCTCAACTGGATTCACACTTTCTACAAGAACATCTCCAGTTGTTATCAACAATGGCTATTCCTCAAAATTTTTGTTTACAAAGAGGAGTGAGACAGGGATGCCCTCTTTCAGGACTACTCTTGGTTCTTGCGTTAGAACCACTCGCCCATCAGATTAGAATCTCCGAATCAATCAAAGGTCTTGAAAATGGGAACAAGATCACCAAACTCAGCTTATATGCTGACGATACCACCGCTTTTATCTGCGACGATTTATCTGCGGCATCCTTATTTGATCTCCTTGATCAATTTGGCGACCTCTCTGGCTTGAAAATAAATAAGTCAAAAACTGAGGGTTTATGGTTAGGTGCGTGGAAGTGTAGACTAGGCAAAGAAGAGCTTTTCGGTATTTCGTGGCCAAAGGTAGTATGTCACTGCACTCGAAATTGCATTTCCTTACAATGTGTGCGTTGGGAATAAAATAAATTTCGATAAGTGCCTCACCAAACTTAAAAAAGTGCTAAACATTTGGTCAAGCAGACATTCAACGATCATAGGAAGAATTGCCATCTTCAAAAATTTAGCTATCGCCAAACTTGTCTATAGCTGTTTTGTATTAAATACTCCTGTCAAATTTGTAAAAGTTAACAGAAATACCTTCTCTTTCATTTGGAACTTTAAACCAGATAAAGTCAGATGAAAAACAATAGTTGGACCAATCTGCAAAGGTGGTCTTATTATGATGAATTTTGTTGATGTGGTCAACTGGCTAAATATCGCCTGGGTATATTGTTATTGCAAAGCGACTGACAGCCACTGGTGCGCCCTTCTTGACTCCATGTTATGCCCAGTCGGAGGAGCTTTCTTATTTCAGTGTAATTACGAACTAAAATCGCTGGACCTCACAAAGTTACAGGCTTTTTACAAAAATGTTTTAGCAGTTTGCCAAGAACTTAATTCCAAAGATCCTATTGATGCAACAGAAATCCAACATGAGATTTTATGGAACAACCGCTTTATTAGGATAAATGAAAAGTCTATTTATTATAAAACGTGGGTTAATAAAGGCATTTTTAAAGTATGTAATCTACTTGACCCCCATATTTAGCTCACAGAAATGAACAAAGCGTAAATTACAAACTGTGCAAATATGAAATCAAGGCAAGTTTCTTTCTTTCTGTACTGGCCTGTTGAAAATGCTCAATTTTGCATAAATTCCATCGGTCATCTTGGTTGATCAAGTGGTATTTTGAACTTTCCTAGATTTCACCAAAAGGGTCTTTTTGAGGCATGGTGCAGAAGGCGACAAACGTATCAAACCACCAGAGATTTCTTTAATCTTTATTGTAGTTGATTAGCAGATTCTGAAGAGTGGATCTCTGTGGCTTGGAAGAACTAATATGATGAAGCTTGAATACAATTGAATGTTCGCAATAATGACGCTGATCACAACTGAACTCGAAACCTAAAATTCTAGTCCTAAATCGAACTATTCATGAGCTGTCAAATAAAGGAAAACGAACTATTCATGAGCTGTCATATACAGGTAACCGCAATCGCTAAACTAATTAAGACCACACAGAAACAAAAAAATAATCACACATTTCGATAATCACGCATTGTTCAAAGTCACACATTCTTCGTAAATCATGGGCTGTTCGTGTTCATGTTCATAGATCACGCAACGAGTGTAGAGCTGTTCATGACAAGGCAATAAAAGAAAATTTGAATCTTCGCTCCTGTCATCAAGTTCTCCATATTTAGTGGCAGTGGCTCTTAAGAACATTCACGTTCACATTTAATTCTGACAATTTAATTGATAGAATAAAAAGACAAGTACACAATGCATGATCTGTTAAACTAGCCTAGTAAGTAGGGTCAACACTGGTAGTCTTTGGTGATTCAGCTAAAAGTAGCTATAGATCTTGATGCAGCAGAACTTCCAGATGCAAGAGCAACTTCAGGAGTGTCTGTTGTTGACCCTTCTCCTAACTGAGGGGGACATGGGGGTTCTGAACACCGCAAAAAAATTAACAAACGCCGTACTGCTGCCAAAAAAGTGAGCAAAACACCATCACCGCAACACATATTTTTAGCACCATGATTCGTTCAACTACACTTAAAATAATACTTTTATACCTCAACAATTTTCCACAAAATAAACACATTATGCTTTTCATTGCGCATATGTCGATACTACCAATGCCTGTAAATCAGTTTCTTGCTCTTGCCGAAGAAACCTTGTGCGAAGCTAGGAAGCAGACAAAGAAAAAAGAGAGGCTCAAGAGATGACCTTTACCCCAGAGCCCTCTCTTCTTTTACTTCGCTCACTTTTCTTGGTGTATAAATCCACTGACTGAAGCCCTATCTTGACTGAAAGTATTGCTTTAAGGACCTAGCTGTGTTTGCGTTTGATATCGATAATTGTTTGAAAAAATAGAAGGTCAAGAAAATCGCAGGAGTTTGGAGCTGGTATAGACCGGTATCAGAATGACCTATAGACAAGCCAAATAGCAAAAGGGAAAAAATAGCAAACGTAGGTAATTTACAAAGCTTCCTTAGCTTATAGACAGCCTTCTTTCTTCCCTGCTGACGCGACATCTGAACATATTTTATGGCCGGTAATTTTTGCCACCTTTTCCTTTTTAAATACATTTTTTCGTAGAAAAAAGCTGTACAGTCAATAATACATTATATTTGGCCTTGGCTTTTCCAGAATTTCCAGGATTGTTTCTCTCCACCCTCCTCCACGTGTCTACCGAACACTGACCTCCGGTGGCAGAGGGTGAGTTACTTGTCAAGAATTACGTATAAATGAAAACAGCTTCAGATTGGCAGCCTAAACATATTAAAGATTGACTAGAAAGTGATGGTCTGTATTTTGTTACAAACTATTAAACTCAATGGTACGTGTTTCTCATAAATTAGCATGCATTAAAGAAGTTTACATGCTAAATTTAGGTTTGAGAAAGGTAAATCAAAAAACCCCAGCACCACAAAACAATTTCATTTCACCAAACACCGCAGCATGAAAAACACAAACATCACACCGTAGGGTTTGAGATCACCGCAACACCGCAAGTTGAGATTTTATTCACCGCATAACCACATTAAAAAAAACATCAAAACCGCAACACCGCAAATCCTCATGTCCCCCTCCTAACCATGTGAATTAATTAAGCCTGATAAAATAAAAGATTAGTTTCATTATACCCTGGATGGACTGCAATTTATGGACCCATTTGTGGACACAGAAACCAGAGAACAAAGTGACGGATAAATGAAATGTAATTTTGCTTTTTGCTGACCAAAGCGACAAATAAATATTAAAGCGATCTGGCTTAGCTGACCAATGTGACAAACAAATGAAACATTTTTTTTAAGATTAGCTGACTAAAAAAAACTCAGGACATACCTGTCTCTTTATGCTGTTGCTTTTGTGGGGGTTGAAAAACCTCCAACAGAGTTGTATGCCTCTTTGCAGCAGACATCTGATGTGTAATTTATTTAAATTTTGACAAAACTCAAACTTCCGGGAAGAAAGTTGAATTTCGGAAGAAGAAATGGAAGAGGAATGATTTGCTTCATTTAACACGCAAATTTTCTTTAAAATACACACTGATATCGATTAATACAACTGAGAAGCGTTTCAATGAGAGGTATTGAAAGTAAACAGCGCTACTTGATTGAGATTATATCTTACATCGGTGAACGAGTCCTGTCAGAGACTGATAAAAATTTATGCTTTCAGTAGATACCATGGAGTCTGCAGCAATATTTGAGCAGTTTCCTGAGTTTTTGTACAATTTGACAAGTTTTAGTGCCAGTTACTCTGGAGAGTTTCGGCTGCAGGTATGAACATTTTGCTCTCCTTGATAGAGACAATTAAAGAATGAAATAAACGCACTAGTGTAGTTTCGAAACAGCAGATGATATTTCTTGAACCAAGTTAGGCGTAATCCCAAAAGAAACGCAGTCACAGTAGCATTCTTGTATCGTGCTAACGATGCTAGAATGCATGCGTATGACTTATTAGGGTTCTACCACATGGAAAAGGGCTCAATGTTAGTGTGTGATCTAGTATGAAATGTATTTCCCATCTGATATGTAGTTGACACTAACGCTTATTAATCTGCACATGCGTTTAGAGCAAATATTGGTTTAGTTCTAAAGAGAAAAGTACCACAAGGAGAGCAAGGGGCTTTGTGAAACATAAATAGCTTTTTGAAGAGCTCAAGGAAGTAACATAGGTACATACACCACCCATTTTATGTAGTGCTCACAAGTACCTACCCCATCCTACCCCCCTTGCTGCAAGCCTAATTATTAATTGAAATTAATTATACAAACATGAAAGTTTACACCTTATGGCTATAGTGCCATAGTGCCATAGTGCTTTAGTGACATCAACCCCCAAACCATCCTAATAGTGCACTCTGCACCAAAAATGGCACTACAGTTAGCTTAAATTCACTAACTTGGCATGGTTTGCTCTCCCTTAGAGACATCTGTATCCCATAGTACGATCCAAAAATAAGGATCACACTGTGTAACCATCCAAAAATAAGGATGGGTACACAGTATGACTGCAGCTGGGTAAGTTTACAAACAGCAAACAGAAAAAGAATTAGCTAATTATTCAAGATGTGCTGTCTATAACTCCTACAACAGGGGTTTCATTAAGGACTGGGCACCACGCAAATTGACCGGTTGTGAAGGGAACTTTTCCCGGCTGCTTCACCAATAATTTCTATAGTACTGTTGCTGTCCTATGCTATTTCCCTGAGGTTAACAGTCATCTAAAAAATTAAGCTTATATCAAGTTGTACAAAACATGATTTTGCCGGTAAAAGTAGTACTTGTTATCTCCTTTGTATCTTCAAATTGGCCTGCAAATTCACCCCATGATGCATTGTGGAAACATATTTAGGCACGAAAGCCCACTTGCTATGTGTCAAAATTATGCCGCAGACAACTCAATATTTTTCTGCTCTGGCAAAGAAAAGGCCCAGAGGTAAGTGGAGTTTCATGTGAAATTAACCTTGAGTCACAATATATTGAAAGGGTTTTATTTATTTTTTGGGTCAAAGAAGCGCTGTGAAGTGAGGAGTAAAAAGATTTTTGTGGGTAATTTTGCTTAGGGCAAGTGAATTATTTACTTATTTATATAAGAAACTTCAACAAAAGAGCCTGTTTAGATTAGTATTGTCTTCTTGTTGAAAACCTTTTTCTTACAAAATGAAACATTAAATGTACTTCCGCATTTCCCCACAAGACTAAATGATCTGAAATTGACCGTGAAATTGATCTAATTACTGTGGACAGTTCACATTTCGTTGCTATAAATTTGTACTAAAAATAGCAAAATAGTTTCCAAAATATACTTGAGAATGTTCTTTTTTTTCTATTCCTGGCTCTTCGTCTATAACGTGGGAAAGCCTGGAAAGTGACAAAATTACAGATACAGTGAAACCCTGTTAATCCGGTCACCAATGGGCCACAAAATTCTGGTCATATTATCAGGGTAGCAACATTAAAGAGGTTCTTTAAATAAAGAAATGACTGACTGAACTTTTGTTTGGGCCAGAACAAAGTGGCTGTAATAACGAGGTGGCCGTATTGAGTTAAAAGGTCACTCGCATATCATGTACACTGTTAAGTCTACGCAGAACTCTGCTCACGTGGTTTGACAATGGCACATTTTTCACCATTCACAGTATTCAGAAAAAAGCAGAGAATAAAAGAACTTTTGCGAGTTTGCTTTTGCTAGAAACCTATTGAAGTGTAATTATGGAAGACCAAATAAAATTTTTTGAGATACTGTCTTTTTATGTAATCAGTAAAAGATTGTGAAAATTGATTTATTCCTTCAGTCAATGGCATCAAAATATCATTTAGTTAATCCTGTAGCCAATTTAGTGGTGCTGATTTTGCACTCCAAATTGCAGGAAAATGCATCTGTGTGAGTCTAGGATTCCAAAAATTTCCCCCTGCCTTTGCAAAGCCGTTTGGGCCTTATATTTTTTTCTGCCCAGTGGTCATAGCCTAATGCCCGCCTGCTGAAAAACTTATTAAAACTTCTGCAATTATAAGCTCAATTCAATGCACCCTAAGATTTACTAAGCAATTCACAACTTAAAATAAATTTCAAATTACCTGGATTCCAATTCCAACTTCAAATGCGTGTTTTCACTCTCAAGAAGCTTAATCAACTTCTTGGTGTCTTTTACCTGCTTTTCTGCAGACTGAAAATATATAATACATTTCAATGACTTTTTCTTTAATGTACGATAGAGACAGCATACCAAAATGCAAATTAATTAAATGAGAAGGTAAAAAAATAAATAATGAGTCATTTCGAAGAAAGTGTTAGATGCATCCTAAGCAAAAAACTACAGTTGCCACAAGGAGAGTATGGCTTCTTGTCCAATCACCAAAGCTACACTCCATCAGTTGGGTTTGGTAATTGGATGTGTGAGCAAATTTAATAATGCTCCTGTATCGTGGGTTTCTTGATTTCTTTTTTTGTACTTCATCTTTCTTGCCAATATCAGACTTTCTTCCCCTTGCATTCACTTTCTGAGGGCTTTTTTGCCTTCAGGTTAACCCATTTCAACTTGCACTTTGACCCTTGACAATCCAAACAACCATGGAAGTAGGTACACATTCTAAGAAATAGTAACTCCCCTTAATTTGATTAACTGACATAAATCCATGAAAGGAAAGAAAAAACATATTTTGTTTTTAATATCCATATCTTATTGACTAATGTGGCCCTGACATGGAATTGGAATAGACGGCATGCAATGCACGCAGAAGCGATGACGTGTATATGCTTTTCTAAAATTGCTCCAAGAAAATTGGAACATAAACAGACAGGCTGATGGTTAAACTTAATTAAAAGTAAAAGTAACATACAACCTGTGTGGGAAGTAGTTGTATTGTAAGTAGCTTTACATAGTTGGGTTTTGAGAGTCCAAGCTTACTTGTTCCCTTTGTTCAGTTGTTCCTCTTTGAACTGAATAATGCATTTAACCTTTTTCCCTTTTGTTTACTTTTCGAAATGACCGGAAGTGAGACTTAAAAATTTTTATGAAATAAAACAATGTAAAAGAATATTGTGATAGATGTCCCCAAGAGATATCCAGTGGTGGATCCAGACTTTCACCAATACAGTTTATTTCACATTTCACAGATAAGTTCAGATATTTCAGTGCGCATACACTGCTCTGACAGTGCCCATTCTATTGAATTCACCTTAAGACAGCAAAAAGTCTGGGCTAAACAGCGCTCACCAATACGTAAATTTATTGTTGACCCTTGACCTATCACGTGTGCAACTTGCTTGTAGATCTAAAGTTGTATGTATACATGATGTGTTCGTATCATCAGTTTGCCGGTGATCGCAAATTTATCCAATATTGCATAAAGCACAATCCACAATGAAAATCTTCTTTTAAACGCTGAAATTAAAGACACTCCGCAGATCCTACAAACTGCAAAACACAGCCGCAAAAGATAAGTTCCTAGTTCCCCGAAACCAAAGATGGTGAATAAACTCTTTCTGCTGATCCTAGAAGCTGCAAAGAAATGAATAAACTTGCATCTCTCCGGATCAAGTGAAACGTGTTGTTTAAAGTACATCAGCATACGCAAACTTGAAAACAACAAACAGCATTTTCACCGTTTCTCTCTGAAATCAACACCTTGTCTTAAAATAACAGACATTTGGAAACACTAATTACCTCACTGGAAATTAATTGGTTGTTTTAACCTTATACCTGTATTTAATGAACCTTCCTATTGATTTACCACTGACAAAACCATTATCGATTGTTTAATCACAACCACTCTTCTGGTGAGAGAAAATTTAAAATACCACATTTGTAAAATGTTACAAAAAACTAAAAGCTGCAAAAAAATTGTAACTTGAATTCATTATCACTACTGTAAACCTTCTGTTTTATTACAAAAATAACCTGTTTTCCATTGTGAATGGATTTCAGCTGAAAATTCTGTGGTTAAATCACGTCTTCTAGACTTTTCTGGTTGTTTTTCAAAAACACACACATGTATAGTGAGGGTTATAAGCTGTTTTCATTACAGCGAAAGGATTAGTTCTTCAGCAAATTACTGTTTTTAAAGTTGAAAGATACATTACATATCCTCCAGGTAAAATATAAACAATAGCATAAACCAGAATTTCCCTCTCACATGACTTGAGTATTGTTTGGCTTTCATGTAAATGTTGTGTAACCCAACAGCAGCTCTGTTTTCCATTAGAGACCATAATGTAAGCTACATTAACCAATTCTGATCAAAGCAAAACCTTCAGCTAGCTCACCTTTTCGTTACACTATTCCCCATTGCTTCCTGCTATCTCAACTGGTTTCAAATATAAATGTTGTGTAACCCAACTACCGCTCTGTTTCTACTTAAGACACCATAATCCAAGCTACATTAACCAATTCTGATCAAGAAAAAAACTTCAGCTAGCTCACGTTTTTGTTATGTACACTATTCTCCATTGCTTTCTGCTATCTCAACTGCTTTCACAACGAACTTCTTCAATGCTTTTCTTCAATTCTAGTTCAATTTCACAAATATTTCAGCCCACAAATATGTTTAGTTCAGCCCTAAGCAAAGCTCGCCAATACATAAATTTATGTCCCCGGTTAATGTCCCCAAAAATGAGGAAGATGCAATGAAATGCTGTAATGCAGGAACTTGTTCTGTACATCTGGCGCTGCCGTGTCCTGTCCTGAACTGGAGAATGTAGCAGGACCGAAGGAATGGTAAACCGAAATAATTGAGGACTGTTGAACTTGTCTGCGGCTTTAAGTTCTGTTTCGCAAAACGATCTACGATACGAGCGTCTGGTACATACTATTGCCAGATTCTTTGGCAGGTGTCTGTCACTACGCACAATGTGGTTGGCTGCAGCATTTACCGAGATAAGTTATACCATCTTGCGAGGTAGTATAACCTAGCGTGAATTTCCAGTCATATTGGCGAGATAATCGCTTGTTTTTTCTGGTTAAAACAGCGTGCATTTTAAACTCGCTAAACTCAAGACGAACTGTTTTCACTGCATTTCCGGACTTTTCCAACTTTATCTAGCCAAAACTGTCCTAGTGAAAACACAACCATAATGAAGGTATGAATGTTTGCCAAAGTTGTGGTACAGTGAATGACTACCAAACAGCCAAAGATTTTATTGATTTTTATGAAAACAAATACAAGATTGTGAAGAAATCAATATATGATAGAAAGTATCGTTTGGAAAATATAACAGCTGAAAATAAATTCACTGTATCATATCATGAGAAAACCAAAATACATCAGATTTTCGTAGAAATTGATAAAATACTCCCACAAATTAATGGTAATCGTAAAAGAATGATTAACATTAACTTTATCATGGAAAAAATCTTTGAAATAATGAATAAACCTTGTGACAACATACAAATCACAAAGTCAAAAAATACGCTCAAATTTTATGAGCAATATTGGACAAATATACAATTATTAATAGGTGATAAAATAAAATCTCTTATTGAATGAACATCTTGTTGTATTTGTCTTGAAATTTGTCGTATAATGGACACATATCAATGATTATGTCATCGAGAACTTTGACATAGTCAAGAAATTATTTATCATTGAACTCCACTCCTCTCAAAAATGACCGTAAATCTGTCAATATCTTTTTGTATGTTGCGTACGCAAATTTACACATCTCTATTTTTGTTTTGAAATTTTTAGCTTCTGAAAATGTTTTCAAAATAAGACCAGCACCTGATATTGTCCTAAGAACAATAGGATTCAATGTTACACCACCCGCAATTGTCCCTGTTACTACCAATGAAACAGATACAATATTACATGCAAGTTCTACCTTTTTGAAATATTTGTAAGTCATTTTAAAAAGCTGGTATTTTTTATGATAGTATTTGTACAAAGCTTTCAATTCGGATAAATCAGATTCTGTTAAATTTGGATTAATATGATTGAAATTGAATATAGCCTTCGGTGTTGTCATATACATGTATATGGTTTAGATATTATTCAACTGAAATATGTACCTTTTTTTCTCATATTCCGACATCTTATTGAATTCTGTACCACCAATGTCATAAGAATTATAAGAGAAACCGTCGGACTCTTAATACAGAATAGTGGATTTCAAATTCAAAAGTTTTGTTTAGATTGTTGTTGTTATTTATACGATTGAAAACACACACATTAGTTCCATTACAGTATGTTAATTTGAAACTGTTCTGATTTTTACAATCCAAAACATAACTTGTTTGTTGTAGCATTTATTTTCAATATTGATTCTACTCCTTTCTGACAATGATCTAAGAATTTGTAACATATGCACATTGTTTCGCAGATAATAAAATAATGTGTATGTCAAATCAGTAATACCACTATTTGTTTTATGCTTGACACTAATGTAGTTATTATTTTTGGTGGTAAAATTAATCACATAGTATATGGTGTAATGAGCATTTGTTTCAAGATTTGATGAAAGTGTAGCATTAAAATCAATCAATCCATTTGTATTACTTAAATCGAATTTTGTTTCTGTGGTTGTTAGAGTTAACATACCAACTAATGACATTGTGGAACCATCATCTTTGTATTGGATTTGTGATGAGTTTAAAAAATCAGCATATTCTTCCAACCAAATCCCACAATACTTTTTTAGTCATGTGGCATTTTGTAATTTAGTGGTTAGTGTATTGATTTTTGTTTGCATTTGTATTTTAGCTGCATTCACATAACTATATAGTTGTTTGAAATTAACAGCATTGTCATCACCAATTCCTTCCAAAACACCTTTTATCTTATTATTTTTTCATATCAATAGTATGTGCAAATTCAACTTCTGTATTGAATGTCATTTTATTGTTCTCAAAATAATACAGCACATCAAAGACATCTGAGCTCACATAATTCTGTCGCCCCTCGATTCCATAAACAATCAAATGGCTAACACCCTGAGCAGGGCTGCTTCCAATGCCCTGGCATCTCATGTCAACGTAGATGTATTCGAGAGGAGTTACATCCCACTTATGCTAGTGAACGATAGATCGGCTGTATTGGGGAAACAGTTTGGTTGATTGTTGACTGATATTCAATGAAGTAGAAACAACTGATACTGTCACCTGATCCATGGTTGGTGGAAAAAATTCAATCACCAAAGTGTACTCACCCCATGGAAGTAGATACATGTTGAAACTCAGTCGGGATGAATACTCGTTGTTTGACCCCTTTCCCATTCTGAAACTGTAAGCTTTCTTGTTTACGTCATGAGGTGAAGCAGGGAAGTCTTTGATGCCATCAACAATGATGTTACTTTCACCTGTTGACTCGTTGACCTCATCCATGAGGTATCAGAAAACATCTTTTTTACTTGTGGTGCTTCTGATATGTGACTCATTTATCTTTTTGTTGAAACTAGCCGTCAGTGATGCAGTCAAATCTGCTTTGGCTTGGTTTACATACATGACATTGGTGGCTGACAGCACATCTGCTGCATCGGTGGATAATTTGGTTATTTTTTGGTTGTTCATATCAAAATCAGCGACCACTTTATTTGAACCATCAAGTAATAGCATATCATTTTTATCAGCTTTGTTGAAAAGCGATGTATCAACATACTCTTTACTCACAGCATTGTCTTTGGTAATCGGTGTTCCTAAATTGATGATTTTATGATTATTCATATTGATATCACCTTCCATATTTTCTGAACCGTCTTTTGGTAAAGCATTAGATGCTAATGCACCAGCATCATTTATCTCTCTTTGATTCACCTCTTTCTGTGTGAAAGAAACTAAAGTCAATAACATGTCCGACTTGATCTTTATCATCATCTTCTACAAATGGTTTAAGATTGATTACTTCTTTACCATTCATATCTAAATTTCCAGATAAATCATGATTTAATACATCACTCTTGTTAGCTTTATCCCCAATAGCAATATCTTGCTTACTATTTTCCATATCAACATAAACTTTACTGACCAAGTCATTATCATCATATAACCCATCATAAAATGGTTCTGTATTTTTGATGACGTATCGTCTCAAATCAAAATAATTACCATCTTTGTCTTTCTTCAGAAATTTATCATTCAAATATTCTTCGTTAACAATACTCTTGAGATCTCTGATTCTTGTTTCATAATCATCATCGATTTTATGATCATCGGGAGTGTCTAGATTGTATACTGTCTTATTTCGCATTTCATAATCACCAGAAGCTGTTAAATTAAAACCTGATACCTTGTGGTCTAGCTGGACCTCTTGCACCAGTTTTTTTAATATGACCAATATGATCATTGAAAGTATTTCCATTAAATATACCAATTAGATCATTACGTTAGACAATTCAAGTGAAGTTCCTTTTCACTTTCTGTCTGCTTATCAACATAACAGAACGAGTATGGTTTACTTGTGGCTTTGATGTATTTGTCTTTGTCAACACCAAGTTCTTGAGCTATCAAATTTCTTTCTCTTGCACTTGGAAAATCGTACAAACAATAGTGACTGCAGTTTATTGATTGATTTCGAGCATCCATAATAGCTCTGCGTTAAGTAAACGACTGAACAGTTTTTGTGTCGACCTTGAATGCAATAATCAATCCGTGGTTTCTGATTCTTTTCACAAACAAAATCATCAAATATCACTATTCTCTGCAGGTCTGTATTATTCATCTTACCCACAGGTATAATATTGTCATTAGAACAAATAAGAACATCATAACCAACATCTTTGCTTATTTCATTCATATCATCAATCAATGTTTGACACTTGCTTTGATCAAGATTTTTAGCATACAAATGTATCTGATCGTAATATACTAACGGAGATTTAAGAATATGAATCAAAACGTTGCTTTTTCCACTACCACTGTTACCACATATCAACATTCTGAATGTACCCTTTGGCATAAATGGGTATAATTGTTTGAAATCATCATTTGATTTTTCACCTGCATTGTAATTAGGTATTTCCATATATGTAAATACTTTATAAAAAATATGTTGCGATAAGTTTAGATAAGTTTATATAAATATATATAGATAGATATTGAGAGGTATAAAAAACTTATCACATCAGAAAATGAAGCTGGTGATACAACCAAAATCATTTGCAATGCTATAAAAACTGAAAAAATATCAAAACGGGACAAATATAACATCACAGCTGAACGATTAAAACCAACAATTGATGTACAGAAGAGTATTGATGACAAGCAAGACAACATGATCGAACAACTCCGAAAAAATCAAAGTGAATTGGAAAATCTTGTACTTTTGAATCAATTACCTGAAACAACAAAACAATCCACAACTTTACCTGTTGGATATAAACCCAAAATGCTCGAACCAACAAGTCCAACGATGTCTAATTAAGGGTTTTAGTAAAAATGATATACGATTTGTTTCCACATTCAGAAGTAATGAAGGGTGTCATTGATGGACAAATTGATATAAATGAATACAAATCTGATGTGGGAAAAAAGATCAAAACCGTTAATTTGAAACTAAATCAGCTAAAAAATATGAACTAGAGAGACAACCTCAGATAGTGCAGAGTGTAATTTACGGCTTTGATGCAGTAGTCACACAGGTCTTCACCCCTACTGTTCTCTCCCTTGGTAGTCAACTAGGCCTTTTCCCCTTTGAAGAATATGAGCGTACAAAAACTTGATAAGACATAATCCCAGCCATGTGTATGTTTCATGTTTGTGTTTTGCCCAAAAATAACTTACAATTACTGTTTGTCAAGACGGTTTTAAATTTATTGTGGTATTTTACATGTATACTCTGGTGATGAGATTCAAGAGTGTGACAGTGTTTTGTGTGGTGATTGAGTTTTGTACTATCTGTTGGAGAGACAAAGAGGAAGATCTATTTGGCAAACTGTACACAATTCTAAATGTCAGACCAGTGTTAATCACAGATTCATCATGAATTATTTTTAAAATATGAACTGATCAGATTGCTTGGCTATAAATATCTAATTTATATATATGAAGGTATATATAAAGGTTACTGAATGTGTTCCAGGAAGTGAACACTATGCAAAACACTATGCAAAAGCTAAAAATGGCAGAACAATGTTAAAATGCACTTGTACTGAATGTGGAATACAGTAATAGCCCACGTATAAGAACCTGAAGTTTTCAATTTACCCTAAATAGGTTCTTATATAAATGGCACTTAAAGCAGATTTAGGCTACCAAGGTTCTTAAAATAGGTTCTTATATTTTCATATGAATTTCATCTGAATATACTATATACATTATAAATATCATCTCATGATACAGTATAAATCATTTATTTGTACCATAGACCAATGCCTATAGGCAGTTCAGTGCCGGTACAGTATATGTCCTTAACAAAACATAACAAAGCAACTCATGTTGAGAAGCTGAGGCATTGCTCATTGGGAGCTTACGTTGTTTTGATATTTTACAATTATTTATTTCATTGGGATATATTTTTATATTCTACATTTAATATTTTGTGATTCTCACAGAGTTGG
>Ga0100406_1005508_pt1 | contig 15333 bp, 9 predicted proteins | sample Orb8nscriptome_3_FD_81148 | JGI IMG/M metagenome (GOLD analysis project Ga0100406, IMG submission 81148) | Coral microbial communities from Puerto Morelos, Mexico - Orbicella 8 C C metatranscriptome (Eukaryote Community Metatranscriptome) | ecosystem: Host-associated > Invertebrates > Cnidaria >...
ATTGCTCTCCGCCGGTGCAAGTGAACAAGCAATATTTTTTGGAAACCTCTTATCGTGACTCTAAGGTAACGTACATCTCTGCTGCTTCTAAGAATTTTAGTAAGAAATGCATCGAGGCAGTGGTTTAAAGGTTCATTCATTCACTTTCCAAATGTTAGATATGTTGTCAACCTCAAACAGAGCCTGCCCTTGCAAAATGAAATTAGTTAGCGCTGGCTGGTATCCGCCCCTCTTTACGCTTTGGTATTGCGCCAAGTTAGTGAAAACTTATCTAAAATTGATTATAATCATCTGAATTCGCAGCACTAAGATGACTTCCACCCTTGAAATAATTGCGAAAGCCGTTTAGCATGTTATTCTTCTCTCGCAAGAGGGCGTCATGTTTTTTTTTTCCTTTGCCTGATGCACGCATTTTCTTTTATGTTTGCACTAAAAACTAAGCACTGCCCGCCTGTGCGGCTAAGCAGCTACTTTAGCTTGTGAAAACAAACTCATTGTCAGACGTTGAGCACCAGTTATTGTCTTTCAAAATATCTGGAGGTTGACGCAGGGATTTCCATCACGTGTAGGCTTCCGAGCGGTAATGCTCACGGGCCTTTCAAAGCTCTCTCGCAACCCAGCTTTACACTTAAAGCATTGTGACATTCCGCAGCGATTTTGGTTCAAATGTGTGTTTTATTTTATCAGTAGAAATAGCGATTATGTCGAGGAAATCAAGTCGCAATTATTGTATTCCACCCTATTCTCCTGTTCAGAGAGAATTTTGGCTCAATACACAAATAAATCCGAATCGTAGAGGTTTTCCATGATTTTTTTTACACAATATTGAAGTCACTAACGTTCCTCGAGACACTCGTGTCGAAACAAAGAAATGAGGAGCCATTCGGCATTCAGCAGGTTAGATCGTCAGACACATCGGAGGAGAATAATATTAAAACGTCTGGTATATGTCTCTCGATCAATTTCCTCGGTTTATAAAGAACGTTTTTAAAAGGCCAAAGGTGCTTCGCGCACGTTTTTTTGTGTTTGTGTCTCAGAAATGCGAGGGAGTCATGCAAAGAATGTTAAAATCAGTATCACGAATTCTTTTAAGCGAAAACATGTTACGTGTCCTTTCCTTTGTTACTTCGCATTTGGTAAAAAGACGTGAAGATAGCTTCATTACGGATTTTGAATAGCTTGATAACACCTCGACCTATGGTGACAAATTATCTTGGTGCCAACATTAGATTGGATTATAAAAAGCGAATATGAGATCTATTGTACTGATAAATCATCCATGATTCACGTGAATGTAGCGTAGACTTCATGAAGATAGTATTTTGCACGTAATTTAACATTAGTCCAGGATATCACATTCTCCACTTGAAAAACCTTACAATGTAACTATAATTCTATCGAATTACGAAAGTGAAGAAAACTAGAAGTATACATTAAATCAACACTGGGCGTATTCTTTACCAAGGTCCAGGTCATGATCCATTTCCGTCTTGACTTGATGGGAAATAAAACGTGCCCAGCAAAACCATTGTTATGTCGTAGCTCGAGGAACGGGATGAGCGAAATTGTGAGTAGACCCCTGGAAAGTTTAAAGATTCACTGGGTTTTCTGGACAAAATTCAAGACTAAATGACGTAACAAACGTTTACCCTGTTAACATAAATCGGGGGCTATCGTTGGAGTAAAGAACTGCACCCACAACAAAATTTAACATAACCAAAAAGAGGAGCAACAGCACATGCGTGTTCTCGTTCTAATTGAAATACCAGTCGGAGATATTATGGAGGTTTAAGCAGGTTTTGTCTTTGGTGGCAGGCTCGCTACCTTTCGGCGTTTTTAACTTAGGGAAACATGTCATCTGTCGATTTGTTATCCGACATAAAAACAAAAGTTGTTTACGCCGTAAAACACGGTAGAAAGTCGTGAGAATAGAATAAAAGATGATTTTTGGGAGTTTTCCTCCTATATCAGAAACCTTTGTACTCGTTACTCTTTTTGGATTTTGTCTGAATGCGCGAGATCTTTTCGTTATTACGTAATGATTTAGGTTGTAAAAATTCGCCTCGGTCATAGTCGGATTAAATGTACATGTTTCATGTGATCAGTAAATTGAATCTACATCACTGCTTAAAATAACTGCAGAGAGGCTGAGGGTCAATCAATCTGGTAACAATGGCACGTCCCATAACAAATGTCTCTCTCACCATCAGAACGATTAACTATCTAGCTTTTTCTAATTGTTTTCAAGCCTTGTTGGACTCGAACAAAGTTCCTTTCCCGTGATGAGTTGAACCTTGTTAATAGATATAATTCTAGCAACTCTGCAAAGACTTCTGGGTTCCTTTCATCTTCAGTCGAAGCACTTGTTGCGGGACTTTTATTGTCATAGGTAATTTTAGAAAGTTCTTCAAACAGATCACAAAGTTGCTTAAGCGGGCCTTGTGCTCTTTATTCTAAAAGCCGCTTATTTCGAATAGGTTTAGTTTAGTTTAGTTTAATTTAGTTGCGACCAAAGCTCTTGGGTTTAGTCCCTTTATATAGGCAACATTTAGCAACTGGCTCATTGGACTATATTTGGCCCGTTCGGATGTCCGATGTTACATGCAGGCACTTCATCCAGCCACTTTAAAAAGCTCAGTGCTCGTCTAGTGTCTAAATAAACAGTTACCAGGAAATTAAAAATATGCCATCAAGGTGATAATGCTTGAGCTGAACGTTTTGGGAGCCCCCAAGGGCATGTACGATGGAGTAGGCATCTGCGATAATCCAGGTAAGGGGGCTGGTGAGACTTTAGCCACTTAACAAGTCAAAGAAAAGTCTCTAACTCCCCGGCGGCTTGTCCAGTAGACTTGGTTTAACTTCCTCTCCCATCTTATCAGCTTAATGCATTTGTTAAGCTTAAGTGATAACGATATGTTAAATGTAGATTGGTGATTTCATGTTGATACTTTAATTAGCTTGATGTCGGCACTTTGAGTCAATCCTGGTTACTGAATGCTATTTTTGGAACGAAAGGCCTTTGATATATGTTGTTTAGATATTCTTCTGGGATGTCAAGGTCGTCTGTGTCGTTCACTTTATTTGTTGTTGTGAATAGACCATGCGTGGCTCATTTTACATGAATTTTTGTTCCTTTTTTTGAGCAGGAATTTTATTTTGGTAATTGTCCAACGACCCAACACCCTATCAAAATTATAATGGCTTATTCGTTACAGACAGTATCCTCTGACTTCATGGGAATAATATTACTTGCCAATCAAATAGTGACGGAGCTGTCAGCTACTAGAGGCGGACTGGGCAATAGAAAGTGGAATTACACCTGACATGTTTGTCATGAAAGTAAACTTGTCAAATATTGTCTTGTCGATGACAGCCATTTACATATTGAAGTTTAATACAAAGAAAAAAATTGAATCACTTTCTTACCCACAGCCAAAGTTCTGAAAAATATAATCCACTGATCAAAGTTCAATAGGCCAATTTCGATCTATTAAAATTTTAATTTAGCATGCACCTAGGCTTTGGGGAATAAACCAAACGAAATCATTTGTTCTCCCTTAACCTCTGTTGGTTTCTTTTCTTTTAACTTGATTACGTACTCCCCTAAGCCTCGGCGCCAAGTTACAACTTTTTGTTTATCGAAACTGGCTTATTATAGCACACCTGGGCTGGCAACAATAGATTGAAAGTTCCGTTCTATTTGCAATACACGTTTGTTTTAGCGTCACCATCGGCACTTAACTAAATCATTTGTTCTTATTATCACTAAGCCACCTATGTAAGCATTAATTCTTAGTATTTGACGTTGCGCTGTTGTCACGGTATCTAATACCAGTCACCTTGACGAACTATGTACGCTCTTTTAAATTGCATACTGTACATGTACTGCTTGAACTCACAGTTGATATAGTGGTCAATCGTAGCAGGGCATTTTGGTTGGTGTTTGAAGAATTATGTCTCTGACCTAAGAAATATGAAATAAGCCCGTATATATAAGCATGGTAGACATGTCAGAGAACGGACACCTGTACAAAGGCTAATGGTATATTTCTGGTAATATCAAGATTAGATACCCATCACAGGGCCCTGTTACCTGGAGCACCCTGAGACGGGAAGGGCTGAGCTAACCCAAGGTCATTTCCACGAGATGATCTTAGTAACTTTGTTGAATGATTTTAATCCATCCTGCTATGAGAATTCATCTACAGCACTCGCGTATGTCAGTCTCGTTTCTTTGAAAATGGAATAGCAACACCCACCCGACACACGTCATTTACAAAGGCACATGCAATTGTGGACAAACATATTTTGGCGAAACTGCATGCAACCTTGAATCCCGCGAACACTACAATATCAACATCGATCACACCACTGTCGTATAAATCTTAAACAATTTACGATACTCTATCAAGGTGAGAAAATTTGAAATGCTCTGCCAATATCTATCACTGGTTCAACAAGCTTTACCGGCTTTAAGAAACAAAATGATGAAATCTTTATTCAAGCCTTATTTATATCTGCACCCAGTTGTTTGCAGAACTGACACTGATTTTTTTTTTTATGAAGATTTTTTTTATATGAGATTATTTTGGTTTAGCACTTTAAACCTTTCTCGTCCGGTACCCCATTCATCCCATTATTAGTATTGAAGATATATCCGTTTTATTCCAAACTGGTTGAGATTTCTTGTATTTATCCTCAACACCAGTAGCAAGCAGTACATCAGTAACAGGTAATAAACACTGAACGAACAAACGGCAGAAATACCCATGTCCTGTCCTGTTGCTTACAAACACCTAACTTTTTTTCGGGTTCTGATTGCGTGAGTGAGATCACCAGATAGCTGTCTATTTAAGAACCTTATTTAAGGATCGGCCCTTTTGAGTTGCGACCAAAGTTCTTGCGGAGAAGATCCGTATAAGCGTTTAGGAAGATGTTATTTGAACTGCTATTATTTATCCCGTCTTTCAGTAGTAAATGCGTTATATTTACGTTACTTTTTCGTTGTGCCATCATGTTGGTACTACAGCAGAAATAAATAGGTTTAAAAACGGGGAAACGACTGGACTTTCAACAAACGGCTTTTGGAGAAGCTGACCATTGAAAGGAAATGAAACTGTATAGCTGTAGCTTTTCACTTGCTTTAGTTGGTAAATATGTATTTAATGACCCCAATTATCTAGTGACTGAAATGGAATTTGTTTGCTCACCAAATATTGATGTTTGCTTAGATTTTAATAATTCCTCGGAAATTTCCATGTTTAGCTTTTTGTTTCCCTTAGAATTCGATCAATTTCCGGTCCAATCAAGAGCGTCCGACAACAAAATTAATACTTTATCAGTATAAGTTTTCAGTGTTTCTAGGGTCAATTCGTGGTTAAGGAATACTATGTAGATGAAACATGTGTCAAAAGACACTGATATGAGTTTCCGCTTGGAAGCCATTATACCCACTATGAGAGTTCGTCCTCTTCTTGTGTTCTTGACAGAACTGCGAACTATCTCGTGGGAAGTGCAAATTAACAGCTTAATGTCGGGGGATATAAACGCCTCACACAAATCGCACCGGATTGCATCACGGATTACGTTGGATTATGTCCTATAACATTATCTTGTTATATTAATTAGCACATCACTTTTGGTTCAGTTTTCAAATGTTTGTTAAAATTAATGCACTGATTTTATAACAGTGTTGTGTCGATACTACCAGCCCTACAGTGTAGTTGTTAAACTGTCCAAATACTCTTTGGAAAGTTTTCCTTAGCTATACTTCTTTAACGTATTGTTAGCGTTCATAACACCTCTTCATTCCAAGTGATTCGAGAAAGGAATACGATGCCCGTGTTAATCATAGGTAGACAGGAGAGTTTCGCACTGAGGTGAAACTAAACGTTTGTGAACTGTTACCTGAGAACTGGGAGGTGAAGTGTGTCTCCGAAACTAGTTAAGTTAACACATACAAAACTGGCCGGTAGCCTCTTCTGAGAGAGCAAACAAGCGCTATTTTTGACTCGGCTAAAGGAGCTGAAGGATCTTGTACTCAATGGGATGAAACGTTAGAGTAATACTCAGAAAGCCGTTTGTTTTGTTTATGTAAAACAAAAATGAGACATGGCGGAGACTCCTTGAAAATGAAAGTGAACTCAATACGCCGAATGAAAGACCCCTTCCAAGTTGTATTTCCGGTGTCTTAAGTTACATTAAGTTTGAAATGAGTGAATAGTAAGAGGTTAGTTGGATAGATTTTAAACAATCGACACCCCACAGATGTTTATTCGAAGAAATTCCCTATTTAAAATCGTACGAGGCTGCCTTGCTGTCATCTGAAGTGTTTATTCATAGCCGACAGCAGCCATCGACGGCGTTTGCCAGTCAATAACTTCGGTGTGCCGGCAAATATTTGCCTGATAAAATCCAACAGCTTCTACAAAAAAAAAATTCAGGTAACCAACATATTTTGCAGGTATTGTACTCTAAACTTGCATTAGATGTTCTGGCAAACGTGCCGTGTGGTTTTGGCATCTGCTAGCGGTTTAACCTTTCGTTTTTAAAGAAAACGTTTGCTCTATCCTATAGATACGTATTTCGCAGTAATTCTATAATTTGGAAGGGAGTACTTAAGTTGTAGGCACCTACAGCATGGCTTTAAAAGTAATGATACTCAAATCCGGCAAATGTTCTATCAAAGATGTTTAAAACCTAAAGGACGAATCAATGTCAATAACGTTTGGGACTGCACTGTATAGAGACTAACTTTGTTTTAGGACGGCAACGCCTTTTGCTTTGCACTTTTCTGTTGTTGTTCATACTGTTCCCATCCCAATATTAACTTTTTTATAATCTATTGGTCTTTTTTATTATAGATAAACATGACGATTTCAAGAACATTCTGGACGAAATTCCTTAGTGTAATTTTCATAGTTCTCCTTCTACTTGAGGCTATCGACACCAGAGTAAGTAAAGTTCTACATTTGTGGCTCTGTATTATGTCACCGCCTGTGGTCCTCAAACTTATTATTGGAGGATTCATCTCCTTCTTAGACAGAAACGCAATATTGATAAGACGTTTTATTGGTGGTTAATTAACGGAACATGACTGACGCACATGAAAAGCTCTTACACTTCTTGAATTTCTATTTTTGACGCTAGGCGGAATAAACTGCATTGTCGTTTCTAATTCAAGAACAACACAGATTCTCTCTGTGTTGCAGCATTAACGTTTCTTGTATGATGCAACTTTACAAATTGTGCAAAATTTTGTTCGGCTACTGGGTCCTTTCAAAGAGTTCCCTTAAGAAGGGGTACCTGATCGATGGGGTACCGTTCTGTCAACGAATTCTCCTTAAGAGGAATCGATCGTCTGATTTTCAACACGTTTTTTATTCTTGCGAATTGTAAGTATTGATTAACACTCTGTGGTTTTAATTTCCTCTTCGTTTACTGAATCCTTTTCGTCAGTATTGGCAAGTAATTAAAATCGATTGTAAAACAGCAGTAAACTCAACAATAAGGCTAGGGTGGTATCATTGTTTAAAGCATGTTACGGTGGTATGATTGTTTAAAGCATGTAACTAAAGTTCAAATGCCTATTGTTGCGTTCGCCGGTAAATTTTTACTTCAGCTGCTTGGCCATGGGCCAAATACAAACTGAATCTTTTTTACTGTCTTTCGGCAGTAACTTTGATTAATCTGTCAGTTATTAAATGGAAATGATGATAGCTAACAAGACATGTTGTGGTCACCAACATAAGCAAATCTGAAATTCACCTGAATACGCGCACGTATGCCAACTAGAACGCCAACTAGATGATGGCCCTGTGCCTTTTTTTTTTCCTACATTCCTATCATTTTATTCCATTTCAGATTACATGAGACCCCGACCACACTACACCGGAAAATCTGAAAACGCAGCTTTTATTTTTCTACGGTTAGGCCTACCGTCTACACTAGTCTGTCACGAAAAACGAGCTTTTCAAACCTGAGCAATTTCAAAACGCCGGCTTTGCGTTTTAGTGTGGACGGAAAACATTTGAAAACGAAGCTATTCGAAAACGATGACAGCACGATAATCATGTCCAGCCCGAGTTTTCCACAAACACAAATCCAAAATGACGAGGTGATTGTTTCGTTTTCAAATTTCTCTGGCGTAGTGTGAACGGGGCCCAAGCTATCAGTGTTGGAAATGGAGAAAACAATTGGGGTCGCCCACTTCGTTTCAGTCTTTAAGACATAAATCGCGTAAATAAAACTTTGGTGTTTTGAAAAATGGGCGCAGGTACCTCGGCATTATCTACAGGGTTTTTTTTTATAATAAGAATATTCAAGATGAGTTAACGGAGGCAAATTATCTTTGCCATATGTTTTGTAATTGGGTCTTTACCGTTGACGACTCTAAGTTTTGTCATCCTTTTCATATAACTTTTTCAAACTTTTAATATTTATTTTGTTCATTTTTTTTCGGAAAACGTAGAAAAACCACAGATAAAGATCTCTATCAAAAGAAAAATGAGGGTCACCGTGTGTCTAAGGTCGTACGTTAAATCCACGCCCAAAGTAAGTCAGTGGCCTTTAGCACTATAGTTGTTCATTTTGTTCAAATCCAGGCTGTTATATCAGTGGCCACAATCACAATTGTTGTTCTTTTTATTACTTACGACCTTAATGGTGAGAATTTGCTAAAGAATTCATGTATACCGTGCATTTCATTTTCAATGAACCTTTAGCGTGTTGACCTGCCTACCTACCCGGTGGTCTATTTTTGTTTACAGTTTTTTGGAACAAACATATTTTGTTTTCGATCTGCATGTCCAGTGCCTGTATCCGTGATGTGCCCAGGGGATCAATTTCCAATATTTCTATACTTGGCTACTTAATTTTTAAGATTTCCGACGACTCGTCTTCCAACCTTAAAGAAAACGGATATGAAGAAATCATCACGGAACAACAGTCTGCGACTTGTTAATTGAAGACGACCAAAACGCAAAGCAAAGTTCAACCGGAAATCCTTTCTTGTTTCTTTCTTTTTTCCCTGAACTTGTATTTTAGGGTACAAGGGTACTTTCTCTGGATAATAGCAATCTCTGGATTTTGTTAACTGAAGATAAGCAGAAAAAGCAAAGTTCAACCGGAAATAGTATTTTTTGTTTCTTTGTCCTTTTTTTTGTGAGCTTGTACTTTAGGGTGTTAGAGCTTGAGATCTTGCCCTTTCTCCGCATAACCTGTGGACGATCAAGATTTCAATTTAACCCGCCCGGGGAGCAGTGGTGTGAGCGCTCGCTTCCCACCTATGTAGCCCGGGTTCGATTCCGGCTCGGTGTCATATGTGGGTTGAGTTTGTTGTTGGTTCTCGCCTTGCTCTGAGGGTTTTCTCTGGGTTCTCCGGTTTTCCTTCCTCCACAAAAACCAACTCTTCAAATTCCAATTCGACCGGAGTAGAGGACCCGCATAAAACCAGCTAATGCTGATGTAGTTTCCTCTCTAAATAGTGTAATTTATTTTATTTTATTTTATTTTATTTATTAAAAAGGAACAAACGCTAGTCCCATATTTTGGACGCAACTTTAGTTTTTGTTAAGTCTCAGAGGAACAATTTACTGTTGGAAATTGCGCCCTAACAGAGACCAAATCCAAGAATAAGAAAAGGATAACCAGGAGGGGATGTTGCCAAGGAGCAGGCCAAAAGTTGTGTGAAATCCACTAAAAATATAAAGGGTATTTTCGTGATGCAAATTCCGTTCAGAAGAACGATCGGGGGACCTGAAATAGTCACTCTAGTAAGGAAATGTGGCATATGTCTATGACGCTATGTTAAGAGTCATGCATAATGTGAAGTGTCGAAGCCTTCATATGTGGGGCCGGCCCTGAGTTTTAAAGTGAGAGCTTGTTATATATCATATCTAATAAGTAGAAAAAGGAAATCCCCATTGAAAATCCATTATATTTGTTAGCAGACTTTACCTGTAACTAAACTTCGCGGGACTGTGTTGATATTCATTATTGTAAACGTAAACCAGCGCACAGCTGAGACTTAGCAATGTAATAGATAGAGGTAATGTGCGTTACAAAGATCTACAGTGGAACAAACAGGAACAAAAAATCATGTTCAAGAACAGCTTGTTTTAAGACGGTGACATTAGGTTATAACTTAAGGGAAATTTTGTCAGAAGTTGATGGGGTCTTTGCCTTTGTCTGTTTGTCATCAAAGGCAACTTTTGCAAGGCTATGACAGCTCAGAACATACCATTTATATGAGTAGAATATTTCTGAGGACTAGTGCGCGCCTGTCATTACTGCTTCATGGATTACCTTACGCTTAATCCCATACAGTTTTTGAGGATTATATCGCGTTTCCTTACCAAGTACCGCGGGAATAACTTCCTATGATGGCGTCAATGTTTGTACCAACAGATTCTCTCACCCAGGAGGATGTTTCGTAATATATCAAAGACGAAAAACGGTGTTTGACCACAATTCCAAAAACCGAGAAGAGAGTTGAAAACATGACGCACAGCGGAATAGTTTTGATGAACTGCAAGGTGTTTGGAAATGTGGTCAAACCCTGTCTCGAGTATTTGTCATATACACTCAATCGAAACTAAAAAAAAAAAGTGAAAATAGAGAACTAAAATTGTAAAAATCTTTGCTAATTACGATCAGATATCCAAACACTTTCTTTCTTTAAACAATGAGTTCGAGGAAAAAGAGTAACCCTTAGGCCTAAAAGGAAGGTTTTTTCACCTGTATTGCCAAGAAGGACTTTTTCTTCTTTCGTTGAGATTACAACCAATTACAGACTAGAACTATCATATAAACGCGAAATCTCATTGGCTACACAGTGGTCGTTTAACGATCGATAGACCTGGTCGATCTTTGAAAATGTTTTACATTTCGACTTTTCGTGAAGTTCTCGAAATAGAGATTTTTTACTCGATATACCAGTTGATGACCATTTTCAAATTTCCGTTTAAAAATATGAGCCGGAAATCCTTATTGGAGGAAAGGAAAAGATTGGCGTAACGTTGGGACGGTTTAATTACCTCATACATGAAATATGCGTTCTTGACTGTAGAAAATCTATAATAACCAAGGAAACGGGGGCTTATGTGGAAACTACAGTGAATTCGTTATTTCTCTTTCTTTTGGGTGGAATTAACAAGATTAGTAATTCTCTCAAACGACTTAAGCCAAGTATTTGACTCAGGGTGGTCCAAAATTAGAACCTTGTGTCACGGTAACATTTGCATGATTTGAAGTAATTTTCTAATTATTTACCCCTCGGTTTTCTCCAAGAAACAATTTTTGTATCATTCAGATGACCGCAAAACCGGGATAAGGATGGATTTTTATCAGAATGTTTCGATGGACTAGATGCATTGATGACTACATCCCGGCTTGTGTTCGCATGTTATTGGAACTTCAGGGAGGCAAACTTCCCTCACTCATTGAGGATTATCGCCTTATTCCTGATGAAAGCCGACACGAATTGTGTATGAAATTCTCAATTATAGCTAGTTATTATATACACTTCATCAGGATTAAAACTTATCTTCCTATTTTTGGTAGAAAAATAGTGACTGCAGGATATGGTTTCCTTAAACTGGCCAAATTTAACAATTTTGGGGTTGTACCTAGTAAAGAAAAGAGAATATTACTCAGTAAAGTGCCCCGCAAGACAGGACGTATAAAAACTGAAAAACGAAAGAGAACCAGCAGAGTTATTTGTTCCCTTATCGTCGAAGCAACCACAAACGGTGTAATAGACTTACGTTCCGTTATTGTTGCCCCTGTGCAAGATAAACTACGGAAATCAACAAAACAAATAACCTCAATGTTGTTTATCAATAATCAGCAATAATGTATCTGTTGTCCTATTTTGACTTGTGATATGTTCTTATAAACCCAGCAGCAAAACGTTGGTATGCAGTTCTCGCGATTACTCTACTTTTTCTTTGGTGTTTGCGGGAAATTGGTGAAGGGCTATCCGTTTCTAAATAAGACTAGGTTCAAGTTATGTAGTTTAAATACACGTGTGCTACCTTGAAGGCTGGTTTCAGTTAAACTTTCTTATTAGAGATAATCTGTGAACATGGATTGAAGTTTAATTCAACACTACTAAAGGTGATGAATAACTATCTATATTTGTAACCAATATTAATGGGAATAAAGACAGAAGGTACAGTTGATTCTGCTCTGTATCTACCGTCGTGACCTTTCTACAATGTCGCGAAGCTTTGCAAAAAAGCCCCATTGTTTTAGTTGTACAAACTGCTGTCCTTGATCACTGCTGCTGACACAATTACGAGTAGAACTAGAATATTAAATAAACCTTACAAATTTGTACGTAGTCCTTACCTGATCGAAATTAAAACTGTGAGGCTATGAAATGGCTTTAATAGATACAATTGAAATTTTATGCAACTGAAAATTAAAATACATATATATTCTTTAGCTGGCGTTGCATGATATAAATTTATCAAGAGAAATAAAATTTGGGCTCTAGCACAAAAGTATGCAAAGTAAAGTTCCTTGCAAATCACACGCCCTTCTTGTTCGTTTTCAAAGGACTGGGTTCAAAGGACGGATTTCAAGCTAAGCCCTTTATCCAGTCTCCCTCCCTCCTCCCTTCCGCTAGACAGTCCTTATCTAAATAACCATGCCGGTTTATTGACGTTTGACCGATTTGTCTTTAATAGCCACCCAAGAAAGCAAAAAGCAGACCTCGTGTAAAGCATTGCGGAAAGAAGAATCATCTGTGCGAACCTGGATCGAGAAAGGTAACGTTTATTAACTCATTTCTCATTACGTTTATAGTTTAACAAGCGTCATGAAGCGTAAAAGCCATCAGTTTCATGAAACCCTTCTGTTTTAAGTCCAGGTGATAACAAGTCCTTATCAAGTAATGTATGCATACCTTTAGTGTACACACACACGTCCAAACTTTTAGTGTACATACACGTCCAAACCCGACTCAAACGAGCCAGTCAATATCCCCTAGATATATGTATTAAGCTGATTTATGATTTGAAATAAAGCCACCTACTAAGATAAGCCTCTACCTCCGGTCCTCTCTCGACCAAAACGCCTTTAAGTAAATAAAACCAAGGCACGCAATAGAACTTAAAACTCAGCGAGCTTACGCCTCGTGCTAATTTTTTTCCTGCTAACAAGAGTTACCATTATTATTATTTACCAAAATCGTATTAATATACTATACTTCATCCCATTTTTTATAGCTATGCTGTGCTGTAGGCTACACTTGTCGAGTGACTGAAAGTTCTTCCAATCAGACAAAACAGCAAAAGAAAAAGAGAAACTTCGGAACTTGCCAACCAATTATACCAATGAGAGTGAGTGAGAAAGAAATTGAAGAAAAACGGCCTATTCCATCATTCTGGCTTTAAGAGCAGTTGATTTATGAAAATGGTGATCTTTTTTTCATAAACAATCTGATGGGAACTCTCACACGCCTTGCTGACCTCAGACAGAATACCCGCTGTGAACACAAGACTGCTCTAAACAACGCAATGTTTGCATTTTGTACTTGTGTGTACGGTTAATGATAAAAAGCGTAATGAAGGCGGCTTTAAGATATTGCCTAAATTAACAAAAGGTGTTGTCCACCTTTTACGGCATTATTTATGTTTAGATAATTTATTTATATTCCTCAGCAATTGTTTAAGGTTCAGTCGAATACGTAAAAAGCGTATAACATGGTATTGCACTGAGGATCATATATTTAACAGACTGACTATGAACAAACCAATCACAGGAAAGAAAGGACAAATTTAAAAATAAAGACAAGGGGAAGGTTATTTTTAATGAATAAGTGCAAAATTCGACAATGGTTTTAAAAACACAGATATGTGCAGGGGAAAGAAAGCTATTTAGGATCACGTGCGCGGAAGGTTTAAGCTTCAATATCTCATAGTTTTAACTTACAACAATACATGTAGCTGAAATTTATCTCTGTGATTTCCTGGAGAAAGTCTCCTTTGAAAGTCAACTTTGCTTTTGCCTCTGAAATTCCCTGGAAGGCAAAAACAAATTAACGAACTTGTTATTTATCTTTCCCCATTTAAATATATATTTCCAGCGTATATCGACTTGACTCAGGCGCCATATTTCGAAAAAGATTGTCTCCTGGTGTCGTTTTAAGACGAATGACGTATATACCGTATATCGCGATGAAACGCCGGCTGCGTTTCCGGCGTTAATTCTAAGCGCAGCCTGATTTGTTTTCATGAATAACTGAAAACATGTTATAATTTCAAGCCGCTATTTATTAGCGGTCCCGCGTTAAATCGGTCGAGAAAATACGGTACATACCTTTTGCGTGTTGCTGTATAAACATAAACAGACCTCATTACGTGATTATTACAATCCAACCTTTCAGTTTCCATTTAGTTTGGCTGTCCCTTTCACGATCCGTAATTTTGAGCCGAAATAAACCAGTCAAAAAGCCCCATTTCCAGTGAGGTCAACAAAAGTGTTTCTCAGCAATTGTTTTGTCAATGTTTAGAAAGAAAAAGCAAACTGTCCGTAATCTCCTCTCTCTTTCTCAACGTTAAAACAAGATCTAAATGAGGCTTTGGCTTGCAGTGGCGCCTTAGCTAGCTGCTGGGCAGCACCTTGTGCTTTTTGCTTATCCCTTGCTATTTAATTAAATAGGTTAGGTCACGATAGTTTCACACCATGTTAAAAAGGTTACTCGTGGAGGTATTACTGAATTTCAATAGCAGCTTGGCCCAAAAACGGCCTAACTCTTTAAGGAGCAGCCATGGAATCAAAATTGACCCTACATGAAACCATGAAATTTTCAGTTAGATTGATTTGTACTCACTTAATTAAAGTTCTAGTGAATCATTTCTTAGTATTAGCAATATGTTTCTGTTTAATGGAACAAAGTTACCCATATTTATATAGAGCTCTTCCTACAATGGGAGAGTGTGTTTTATTTTAGCAGTGTGAGTGTGGTATTAAATAATATAATTATATTGAAAGCCATAGTTCCGGAGTCAGATTATCTAGCGATTCCTGCAATTCGTATGTAATTTACATTCACCTAAATTACTTTTAAAAAAAATGATATCAAACCAGAGTGTTACAAATGAGAGTGTTGAAATAAATTCCTCCTTTTTTAAATCTTGCAAACCGTGTTGTTCAGGTGTACCCAAATGACATTTGCGCCCATTGTCTCTGCGCAATGGGGGCGGTGGAGTGGTACCGGTTGAATTAACTTTACCGGCAGTTTACTCTCTGAAATGGTCGGTGACCCCATCTTATGTTTTCATAGAACACTTCCTTTGCTGAATTTCTCCATTTTGACAAGAAACA
>Ga0100406_1022520_pt1 | contig 15246 bp, 16 predicted proteins | sample Orb8nscriptome_3_FD_81148 | JGI IMG/M metagenome (GOLD analysis project Ga0100406, IMG submission 81148) | Coral microbial communities from Puerto Morelos, Mexico - Orbicella 8 C C metatranscriptome (Eukaryote Community Metatranscriptome) | ecosystem: Host-associated > Invertebrates > Cnidaria >...
GAGCAAAGTCGACGCAGGCGGAGGAACTGGTTGTAAGGGATAGCATGCTTGCAGTGGTCAGGATGAAAAGAGAAATGGAGGTAGTTGTGAGTATCTGTTTCCTTGTAGAAGACAGAGGTTTGAATCTTATCATCAGAAATGCGTAGGTTGATGTCCAGGAAGGGTAGTTCCGTGTCAGTAATACTGGATGTAAATTGAAGTGCTGGGTGGAAGTTAGAAATGAAGTCAATGAAGGCTTCGAGTTCCTCTCTCCGGCATGACGCTGCTCCAACAATGTCATCGATGTACCTTTTGTGCAGCTGAGGTATGAATCCGGTGTACTGCTTGCGAATTTGTTCTACATGTCCAACGAACAAGCAGGCATAGTTTGACCCCATTTTGCTTCCCATTGCAACTCCACCAAGTTGACGATAGTATTCATTGTTGAAAGAGAATGAATTTAAGGTTAGCACCAGCTCGGCTAGTCTTGTGAGGGTGGACGTTGAAAGTTCTTTGACATCGCGCTTGTCAAGGAAGTAGGCCAGCGCTTGCAGTCCAGGGTTGTTAGGAATAACCGTGTATAGTGATTTGACGTCCATAGTAAACAGAAAGTGATGATCTGGTGAAGCGGTGTCAAATCTGAACGAATCGAAAATGTGGAGTGCATGGTTAGTGCATTGCAGAGGCACTAGACAAATGATTCTTTGGGGTTAAAGGTCATAATCAGTGATTGTAACTGAAACTAATGGTTTGTACATGATGGTGAAAAGTGTAATAAACATTGGCAAGTTAAGATCTGCATTGTTTCAATGTTTTGTTCAGTGTAATGGAGACAATGGACAATTCAGGAGATTGCTAGAACGCGGTTGTTGTGACTGTAGGTTATGGTTGCATTCACACTTAGAAGCATCTCTGTCAGGTCTTTTTCTGTCAGCTGGCTAAACTCTTTGTCTTGACCTGACTGTTGTTTGTAAATTGCATACAGCACTGAAAGTTTGTCATCAAAGATGGTCAGTGTTACGTCTTCTTGATCAGCTGTGACAAACAGTGCTGGGGTCAATGAATGTGATTAAACATGGCTGCTTAAATTATCTCAAAATATGTGATCTGGTAAACCTTTTATGAAATTGAGCAGAATTTCAACAATAAACGCTGTTCCATTCCCACCCCTTCATATGCTCGAGGATAGAGTGCTACATCTTTTTCTAGACAACAAAAATTTTGCCTGGATGATGATTGTTATCCAGCAACATGTGAAGGATAAGGATAAGGATAAGGATAAGGACACTTTATTTAAAGTGGCAATATACTTAGCCATATGGCTAGTTTAAAGCATGTTTTTCTCAATCCGTTTGAGATTGAACAAATGTCATGTTCAAACTTTTCACAGTTGCAGTATGCGCTGTCATAATGATCATGGACAAAGCATTTTTCTGACACCAAAGAAATGAAAATTCTTTGGTGATAATTCCCTTGCCTTGTGGTGGGAAATATGCATTTGCGGCGGTCACTATTAATCATTAGAAAACTTCACCAATTATCAAAGTTCTTACCTTGTAATAGGTAGCAGTTTGTGTTCTGAAAAGGAAAGAAATTTGGTCCAAAATCCAACAAACATGCATAAGCTGCCATTTTGTGTTGTCTAAACTGTGTCTTGCTTGTTTACTCAAACATTCAAATCACAAAATAAGATTTCCTTTTGTGAAACATTCAGGCCTTTTAATATGCTTTCATGCCTTAATGGTTAAATTTTAGTCTGTGAGCTGTAATGTGAGCAATATTTGCTCACATTACATCTGTTTATGAGAAGACAATGCGTTATTGAAGGAAATTTGCCAGCCTGTATAGTCATACATCATTGACCATTGTGGTTCGTTTGTGGCCGCAGATTAATGCCTGTTTTAGTCAAATATTTGAGCAAAGTATGTTTGTTAATATGAGTGTGGATGAAGAGAGTCTCTTTGTGATTTAAAGAACCTTTGATTCTTTCGGTAACACTTGTGCACAATTTGTGACTTTGAATTGCAAAATTATTTTAGCATCAGTTACTGAACATGGAAAACAACAGTTGGGTTTAGATAAAAATATGTGGCCCCAGTATGTTACTGATGTGCATACAAACCCAGGATAACTGAATTGTGTCACCTGTAATACTTGTACCACTCAGCCTGTTTTGAACAATGTATCAAACTCTAAATTCCTGTTTATTGAATTTCCTCCGGGGTTGATGAAGGACATAAATGTCTCTGAGCTGTTTGAGATCACCGGAGCTCAGTACAAACTGAGAGGTGTTGTGCCATGCAATAATAACCACTTTACTTGTGCTGTTGAAAATCATTGTATATGGACTTATTTTGATGACCTTTGTTGCCGACGCAGCGAAGGAGCCTGAAGTTACTGAGTGAAGTCAGCAGATATAATTGGCAAGGGAAGCGAGCCTCAAACATCTATCACGATCCGTTGAGGTGTACCCACAAATGCAACCACAATGCCTTGCACGCTGTGTTTCTTGCCATGTGTTCTTCTCTTCTGGACTTGAAGTAAGTTCAGCTTTCACGTGAAAATGTTTGATGAAAAAGTAGTTTGCAGGCTCCTCACCTAAAGAAAGTTGGAAAGCCTGGATGTTAAAAATTTGTCATGAAAGAAATGTCATGTTTTCGTGGCTGTTTTAGGAGATAAACTACTTCAAGGTAATCAATCTCTTTGAACATTTACGTTAGCATCAACAAATATACTCCCTTTGAACACTTCCCTTCGCATCCATGAATGTACTCAAGAACTGTTAAAGCACGAGATCGCAGATTCAAGTCTGTCCTTCATAAAGCAGTTATTGTGGACTTTCTACACAGTGGTGCCTGGGAACTGCTAACAAACAGATGTTTCTCCAGGTTTTTGTAGGCCCCCCCCGTCATCTGTGCACACTTCACTGCCAGGTTGCAGACATCTTTCAAGAATTGGCAACAGAGTTGCACGATGTTGACTTGCCACCACTTCGTAGTAACCTTTAGCAGGCCTTGTGGCTGTTGAAATCATGCCAAAGACCTACAAGTCGGGAGCTTGCCTTCTTCTGTTATACTAATTGAGTTAATGATTGTTGATCAATGAAACTATTTGTCAAAGAATTCAACCGAAATTCAACAAAGCAATGGTATCATAACAAATTAGAAGCATTTAGTATACTTACCTTTGCTTTGTGATTGAATTTGCTCTCATCCCACTTGACGACAGCTGTTCCCCTAAATGGAATGAAAGGATTTCTCTCAATGTCCATGGATCATACATCCTCCAAACTCCGGAAAATAGTACAGACCAAGTTATTGTTTATAGACATCATAGCCATCGATTTACGACTCTGGTCCATTGAACAGAAGTAAATCAGTGTCAGTAGTTCCCCCAGAGGGATTTTTGGCCACTTTGTAAAAAACCTGTTGGTTCCTACCCTGCACTTTTTCTTGTAAGTGCTGCATCTCCTAAAGGAGTAGAACCAGTGTTGAAATAAAAATGTTTGTTGGAAGTGCTTTTGAGGCTGTGGCTTGTGCAGTAGGCAATGTTACCAGGTTGTTTTCAAGAAACCGCTATGTAGCGATTAACTGTAGAACTTCCTGGGATCAGCCCTTGGGTGTTTCCTGTGAGATTCGTGATGGACTTTCTTTTTGGTTGAACAATATCAATGCTATCAATGGTAAGGTTATGTTGAAGAAATAGCTTTGAAGAAATTGGTAACTTGAAGTCTTCTTCCAAGAGACTAGTTTGCCTTTTGGGAGGAATGCCAGCAGACAATAACTGAGACAAGGAAATCCTATTAGTTGTGTTCGGATTTTAGTCATGACAGACAGATAAAACTGATACACATTTCAAGTAATAAAAATTAATATTCTAAACCATGTTTCCATGATATGTATTGTTACATGTAGTGTAAGGAGAAAATATATTGGTCATTATCTGGGATTAAAATTAAAATTGTAAATAATTATGTATATTTTGCATATTGTGCATATTTAGGCCTAAATAAAGTAGCTCTTATGGTTTCATACATTTTTTAAAAAATGAGGGGTGTTGTGTAAATATGGAACCTTTCCACACAGCCGTCATTCCAAAATACCAGAAAATGAATAATCTTCTAGTTACTTTAGTGGAGAATCCTCAGTTGTGTGTTTACATTTTGAGCAGCAACTCTTATAGCCAGTGTTATTTCACAAACGAGCAATCAGCGATGGTGCAATGATGGACATTCTAGACTGAGAAATTTCAATCAACTACAGGTTACATATTTCGTCGAAAGGGTTACTAGAGTCAAATATTCAAAGAAATCCTTCCTTCACAGCTCCACATTTCTTAATTGTGGAAAGCATTTGTATACAACCTTCCATGTCTGTTTGTCACCCATTGAGGTGTAAAAGGAGGCTTCCTTCATTCAGTCATCCTTATTGAGAGTGTCCTGTTAATGGCTTCTGGGAATAGCCGATCTTCTTTCCTTTAGCCAAACTACAATCATGGACAAATTGTGTTGGAAAATGCCAAAATCATGAAATCATAATCATAATACCTACAGAATGAGTGTCAACAACCCCATTCCCCCATTCAATGTTGGAAAAAGGTAAAATACAAACTTGTGTTAGATGAAAGTGTTTTGTTAACATTGCTCAGGGGTGGGGAGGGGCAAAATGTGTATAGAATGATTTTTTTCCAACCCTTGTGACCAAGGTTGTAGCTTTCTTTTAAATTGCCTTCCAGTTGGGTTTGACTGGAGTCACTTTTGCTAGAGTCATCATGGAGATCTGTATGGTGGTCTGGGACTGCCATAACAAAATAACCCATTGTCTTAACAAATTTCTTGTAAATTTATGTTTTATTTGCATTTTTGGTTGTATTCTTTGTTTCTTTTAATGTCATTTTGTTTTGTCTCGCAAACATATTAATTTAAAATCAAAAGTAATTAAATCAAGAAATTAATTTAAATCAAAAAAAAATATCTCAAGGAATAAAATAAAACAAAATGTTTTAAAAAATGAAAGTTATTTCAAACGTAACCAAATTAGCTGTGAAATAAATTTAAAAACTAATTTGAAAAAATAGTTTGAAAAAAGGCATTGTAAACTTAACTAAAAGCAAAATTGTCCGTGGCCTATCGTTGCCATAGGAAATGAAAGCAAAATAGTTGATCATGGCCTGTCATTGCCATAGCAGGAAAAAAAAGCTGGGGGGTCTAAAGTTGGTATATGAAACTTTTATCTTGATGGTAATTGTCATACTGTAGATGCCACCAAGAGGAATGAGCAAGACGGTGCAAGAGGAAGATACACCAGCTGACATTTTCAGGAGGGGAGAGGAATGCAGAAAAATGTGTCCATTATGCAGAAAACTACAGTGGCTCACAAGTATTACAGCAAAAGTATCAATTTAATACTACACAATTAAAAAAATAGCGTCAACATTAACTTAGTTTACTGTCTTAAGTTTAAGGTGGGCAAACTTATTTTTAAACCAACCAAAGTAAAGATCTGGTAACCACTCCAAAGGTTTGAATGCCACAGCAAAAACTTGTAAATGCTGCAGCAAAAGTTTGTGAATGCCAAGGCAAAAAGTTGTGAATGCCACGGCAAAAGTATGCGAACACCACAGCAAAAGTTTGTGAACTTCACGGCAAAAGTTTGTGAATGCCATGGCAAAAGTTTGTGAAAGCCAAGGCAAAAGTTTGTGAACGCCATGGCAAAAGTTTGTGAAAGCCACAGCAAAAAGTTGTGAAAATTGAAAAAAGCCACAGCAGAAGTGACAACACTTGTGTCAGTTTGGCCCCAAGAGAGACCCTAGGAACAAGGTTTGGTCCAAACACACAAAATGGCAGACGGAGATAGCAAAGAGGTTGCGATTCGCAATTATTTTAACAAAGCTTTACTTATGATGAAATACTTGCTTTTTGGGATAAATACCATGGTGTTGGAATGAGTATAGCTCTGCTGAAAAGGTGCTTGAAACAATACAGTTTGAAAAGAAGAAATGTGGAATATGATGTGAGTTCAGTTCAAGACAAGATCAGAAGTTTATTAGATGGACCTGACTGCATGGGAGGCTACAGGCATGTTTGGCACACCCTCAAGATGCAAGGTGTTGGTGTTCCATGCTATACTGTCGAAGCCTCACTTAGAGAATTGGATCCTGAAGGAACAGAGAAAAGAAGGGCACACTGCCTTCGTAGAAGGGCCTACTGGTACAATGGGCCAAATGATACATCACACTGCCATGGCTATGACAAACTCAAACCTTTCAGTTTTCCAATTCACGCCTGCATCAATGGATGGAGCAGAAAGGTATTATGATTGTATGTAACGCAATCAAACAACTGGCCTCATAATATTGCGACCTATTATCTTGATGCTGTTGAACACCGAGCTGGATGTCCTCAGAAACTGATTACAGACTTGGGGACTGAGAATGTTTTAATGGCTTCGATACACAGTTATTTTCCAGTTGATTTAAACAGTCATCATTGCATTACATCACCCAGAAATCAGAGATCAGAGGCATGGTGGTCCTACTTCAGAGGAAGCAGAACAAACTAGTGGATAAATTTCTTTAAAGATTTGGAACACCAAGGAACTTTTAATCCAGCTAGTGAACTAGAATCAGAGTGCTTGTGGTTCTGTTTTGCACAGTTACTGCAGGAAGATATTGAGCAGCTAAAAGAGCATTGGAACACACATTAAATTCAAAAGTCGAGACATGATACCATGTCTGGATGACCAGATTCCTTATGCTATTTACCTGAGATTCATGGTGGGACTACTAACTTGGTAGCACATGTTCCCGATGACGAGCTACAGTATGCCAGAGTGCAGTTAGTAGAACAAGCTTAAAGAAATGACTATCAAGAGTATTTCCAGTATGTTACTACCACTTGTGACTTACAGAGGCCTCACAGAGGCCTCACAGAGGCCTCACAGAGCAGGTTTAGAGTTATACAACACATTATTGGACTGTACAGTCAATGGCTCTTAAATGATTTACTCACTAAACACCGGCAAGTGTGATAACCTGGAGATGAAAGGGTCTCTGCTCATGGGCAAAGGGACATAAGAGATCATTCTTTATGGGGTATATTGTAGGGAGGAAAGGCTGGTGAAATATTTGATAGATGTGGTATATACGATGTAAGATACCCTGCTCCCTATATGTGACACTAAATTTTTGATATGACCCCCTCCCCAAAAAATGATAAACTATAAATATTAAAACTTCTATCAAGCTCAAAGGAAAAAAATATCAGCTAAAATCTGCCAAAACATGTTTTGTAAATTCTAAATTGTTTTTTAAACTAGTTGGAACTTTGCTTCTGTTCAGACCGCAAGGTTTAAGTGACAATAATAAATGCTGGTACTGTACATTGATTAACTGTTTATTGGTGGGATGTGATAGTGAGGTAATGTGTATTTGCAACAAAATAGTTGGTAGAGTTGCATTCATGCTATTTGGTGCATGACAAAGCAGGAGGTCCAGGGGCATGCTCTCCCATGCATTCTGGTAGAAATTTTGCACTACACTACATAATTCGACACTTGGAAGTTATTATTTTGAGTGCCTCCCCCCTTACACAGCAAATGTTTCTGATGCCGTCACCCCTTGCAGCCATATTTTTTTGGCATGCCTCACCACCTCATAAAAAAATGAATGGTCCCAAAGAAAATGTTATTTTGTAATCTTTCTTAGTAAACCTTAAAATGTTTATTAATAAACTTTGGAAAAATAAGAAGGACAAAATAAAATGGACTAGTATGTACCAAGACCTTTCCACGGGGGTCTTACGGATCGTTGACATCAAACTTAAGATAAAATCGCTCAGACTTGCATGGATCAAAGGACTACCCTCTAGAGATAACTGCAATTGGAAAGTAGTACCAGACTTTTTTTTTTAACAAACACAGAGGTCTCAATTTCCTGCTTCGATGTAACTACGATGTCAAATATTTAAGGCACATTCCAACATTCTATAGAGACATATTTATTGCATTTGATGAAGTCAAGACTCTGTGTATTTAATACTTTCCCATCAATGGTTTCTGTATAAAATACTATCATGGGATTTTGTAAAGCCATGACTGGTGTTACCAAGTTGATTTCTATCAATGGGATTTTAATATTTCACATAAGGGACTAGACATCTAAATTCACATGAATGGTTTTAAATACTTTCCCATCAATAGTTTCTGTATAAAATACTATCACGGGATTTCATATACCTGTGACTGGTGTTGTCAAGTTGCTTTCTATCAATGGGAATTTATAAACTTACCTGCACACGGCTAAATTTACATTAAGGGGAATTGTTTACAGCATTGCTTCTTCAGAAAATTCCCATCAATGGGAATTTACTAATGATGTGAATTTGCTAATTCTCATTACAGGTTTTACAAATCACATTAATGTTTTTTTTTGTAAAATTTTCCTGTGAATTGATAGATTGTTCATTGAGCATTTGTCACAAAAAAGAAAGTGGAACGTTGCTTACTTACATGTAAACCAAAAGGGTATATAAAGAAAACTGGTTTGCTTAGCCCAAGTAACAGTTATCCTTATACTGATAGAAATGCTGTGTAGGATCCTGCAGAATTTCCCAGGATAATGTCGAATCTTATCAGGATCCAACTTTGTCAAAAAGATTCTACTGCAGTTACTTCCACGATGTTCATTGCAACATCACTCTGGAATTGATTTATGTGCAAATATGCTTTGGGAAGAGTATTGTCTCCCAAAAATCTGCACACCAATCAATAAAAATTATTGTTAAGCACAGCCCAGAATACACTCGGAACACTCGGATAACCTGGGCTGAATAACATGAGAACAAGGCTAGTCAGTCCTTAGTTTGTGATTTTGAATAATAACTCAGTGAGAGTTCTTGCTTGTTTTTGATAATGCCTTCCTTCTGCTGCGTGCCTGAATGGAATCAAAAAGTTTAGAAGGATGAAAAAAATGAAAAGATATTCTAATTTTGCCATTGACAAAACTAGACATACACAATGCCTGCATGCAATAAGAAGGGATGAGGGAAAGGACTTTTGCATGACAGAGAAGACAAAGGTGTGTTCTTGACATTTTCAGTAGCTAAATAGAAGAGTAGATGTAAAGGATAATGTGGTCCCTTCAAGATTTAAATGGTGTTCAGGAATCACCATGAAAGAGGAAGGCTCCAGCGGTACAATTTCCTTTACAAGCTTTCGCAAAAATGAAGACACTGAAGCCATCGACCAGTGCTGTGGCATGTAGTTCATTGGATTCAGTGAATGAGAGTGAAACCGTTCAAAAAGCAGATGCAGATGAACTAGAGCAAGATGCAGAAGATGCCAAAAACCAAATGATTGCACTAGAAAACGAAAACACTCTGCTTCAAGAGAAATTAACAGCAGTGGAGAAAAAAAATTGAATCTATGACTAAGCATGTGTTTGAAAGAGAAAGATTTAAATGCGACGAAAACATATCTTTCTATACAGGTTTTCCCAAGTACGATACTTTTGTAGCCACTTTCGAATTTCTCAACCCAGGCGTTGAAGGGGAAAACATCAGATACTGCTCTCCTTCTGAACGTGGTATACCAGATGCTTTCTACAATCACATGGAAGAAGACGACTTAAAAACAGAGCACCGGAACAACAAACAGGGGAGACGAAGAAAGCTCAAACCAGTTGAGGAATTTTTTATGGTAATGTGCTGCCTGCGAAGAGGGTTTGCTTTGCAGCAAATGAGACGTTCTGTCAACAGAATGATTCCATTTCCATTGTTACTGAAGAGTAGCTCTTCCTTTGCAAAAGATGATGAGGTGACTACTTGGCTTGTGTCAGTTCCCAGTGTAATTTAACAAATTGGAATTGAAAATGGCAACTTTACTTTTGCTGGACTAATTTGGTTTGAAGGTCACGTCAATATAGTGCTATATTAATGTCAACCAGCAGACTGTATATTTGAACTGCAGCATTAGCGTATATGTACATGGTTGGGCCTTTCTACTACTCACTTGGAGTGCACTTCTCCTGTGTGGGAGCTTTAAGTCATTTCCCGAATCTTGTATTTCCTCTTCCTCTGGGTTATGTGCCATATTGAAAAATAATTTAAACAAATCAATGGGTTGCTCACTGCCTGGTAGTTGGACTTTAGGGCCATGAGGATGGTTGAAAGGGATTTCAAGTTAGCAAGTTAGGAGTCAGCAGTTGTTATCAGGAATTATGCCCAGCTGGAGCATGCGCTTAATGCTGAGAAGCTTCTGGTTCAGGACCATTGGAACGTTCAGAATCATCACCTTGATCGTCCTATGAATCAGTCACGTAAAAGTCACAGTTCAGCTCTTCAGCAGAATCTTTTGATCCAGTAACAACAGCAGTTGGAGGCGTATCATTCTCAACTATGATTCTAACTTGGGGTGTTCCAGACCCACCAGAACTTTTCTTGTTGCCATATTTGATCAGCTGACCCCAAGTTCCCAGGAAGATCAATTAAAGATTTTTTTGTGATTTGTTTTCAGCCAAAAATGGAAAACCCAGTCAAAATCACGATAAATTGATCCATTCGGTTTGGAGCCAGGTTAGTCACAATAATAATAATAATAATAATAATAATGATAATAATAATAATAATAATAATAATAATAATAATTTGATGTCGGTAGAGGATTATGTCAATCAAGCAAAGATATCGCTAGAATGTTATGTCCAAACAAGCGAGGAAGAACTGTTAAAAGCTGTCAGGAGGGATGGGGATGAGAATAGAGAAACAGCTGCCAACTTTAAAGCGAGGAGAAGAACTGAAAATATTCAAGACTGGAAAGAAAAGCTGGTAATGTCGTGTCCAAACTGGCAGAGAATGGGGTTGGGGAAAGGGGTGTGAAAGTACTGCCCCTTGAAATAGATATAGATATACCTATATGTATAGCTCTTTGGCGTACAAAGCTATGCTTTCATGTCCAAATTGAGCACCTACCAGGATGAGTCAGTGCTATTAGCATTGCCCATGCTCACTAGTTAACTAGTTTGAGCACTCTGGCATGGCTTAGACGATACCACCAGTGTGGGATCGTTTGGCGTGACCATATGGCTTCTCCATCCTAGCATTAGCAGTACACTGATGAGGCCCAGAAGGCTGAAACAGTACTGTCTGCAGTTATATATATAGATATATAGTAGTGAATGATGGGAACAGAAATCGAAGCAACAAAGAAATGAGTAAAAATGTGTTCAGCCAGAAATCGAACCCAGGTCTCCTGGTAACTGGTCAGATGTCTTACTACTAAGCCACTGAACCAACCCTGCCATTCAGTTGAACTGGAAGGACTTTTAAGTAGCAAGCTCTGAGGAGAATCACATTTTCTGCAGTTAGGATCACATCACTCTGCCCAAGTTCATCAGCGATTCACAGTAAATTGCCCCCCCGATATGAAATAATTGTATAGGATGAGCAGAAAAATAACAACAACTAACTGCCTCATTTATCTTTGAATCACCAACCTGTTCCCTTTAGAAGGTGATTCACAGTGATTTCTGACAAATATTAAATAGTAGTGAATAATGGGAATATAAATAGATTTATGGAGTCAGACTAATTCAAACACATTTATTCGCTACTCCAAGTTTCATGCTTCTTGCAAAGCAATCATCAGGCAACTGTCACAAAGAACAGTTATAATCTTAGATATACACATTTAAAAATAGGGAAGAATGCCTTACAGCAGGACATGTCGAGATGCTATTGTATGATGAAAGTGTAACAGTCTTGTATATAAAATACAATTAAGCAATTGTGGTATTTAACAGAAATTTCTTAGGGTGTCTACAGGTCAATGTCAGTTCATTTCTATGATTAAGTGTTGCCATTTCAGGTTTACAAATGATGAGAAACTTTTCCCATAAACACAGGTTACATTTTTTGTTGATGTTTGAATACTATTTTGCTTGTTTCACTTTTTTGCATTTGATTTTGTAATTTATTTTAAGGTCCTTCAGATTCCATATGTGTTTACTTAGTTCAGTTACATTTCGGTACCGTTGGTTTCTGAAAGAGCACATGTGGTTTCTATACCTCTCTTTGAAAGTTGTGTCGCAAAGACTGATGTATGTTTCTTTCAATTCCGGGGTGGTGACCTCCACTTGGTAAATAATGTTCATCACATTACAATTTCTGTCCAGGGGGCAAGAATTGTTGTTATGGCAACTACAGACCTGTTTCATTTCATCCAAGGATTTTAATTCGTTGTTAAGTTCAGCCTTATTGTGGTTGGAGATTATGGTCCTGACGTTGCTCATGTAGCTAAAGTCAGTTTTAGAGTGTTGCAGTTAAAGATTTTATGAAGTGGATTTGACTTAGAAGTATTGGTCAACAAGTGAAAGAAAGCATTTCCCGACTCATTTCTACATTTTTGCTGTAAGGTGGATTGAACCACGTTACAGTACTGGTCAAATGTAAGTTGACAGTCACTCGAAACTCGAATGACTCAACTTGATCCTCAATCCTCAAAACTCGAAAACTTCAAGTATCGAGTCTCGAGTCGAGTTGTTCAAGTTTCGAGTTGAGTCGTTTGAGTTTCGAATTGAGTCGTTCGAGTTTCGAGGTGAGTCTTTCGAGTCGAGGAGACAAAGAATTTATTGCTCGATTAATTATTCCAAATACACGTACATGTCAATCTTGTTGGTTTACTTTTGCAGACAGGGAAATTTTCGAGTTGCGACTAGAGGCGGTAAGTGACTCTACATTTGTAAATCAGTTGGCTTATTTAAATCAACTGATTTGTCCCTCGGTTGAACTTCTTTCAATTTGGATTTAATTATCATTCATTTCAGAGTAACAACAGAGTAACAGTTCTGAACATAATGCTGAGTTTGGTTTAAATCAACTGTGCGAAGGGCTCGATAGAAATCAGAAACTTTAACTCTCAAAGTGCTCATGCGACTCAAAATCACCAGCTTCTTCCAATCAGTTGTTTGTGTTGATGCTTGGTATGAACACATTTCTTTCGACTCAGAGCTATCTTTAATCCATTCGCTGATGATTTCAGAGTAACTTTTCTGGTCAGTTTTCAATTCGATGCTGGGTTTTGTTTTTACAGCTTGATAGAAGTTAGAAACTCTCGAAGCAGCTCATGTTTGATATTTACATGTGGTTGATGCGAATCAAAATCGCCAGGGCTTGTCTAGTTGTTGTTTGTTTTGTCGCTCAATTTCAATAAGTTTCTTATGATTCAGATTATTTTTATCCATTTGTTGATTATGATTTCAGAGTAACTTTTTTTGTCAGTTTTTGATTCTTGATGCTGACTTCTGGCTTGTGTTACATACACTGCATAAATATAGAATCAGAATCTCGTACGTCCATTCTGTTTACTGGCCTGGAGTCCCAGATGGAAACACTGACTCAGTCAATGAGCTAAGAAGTAGTATTGTTATATCTCCTTGCCTATACAGTCTGGGTAGCAAAGATGATAGAAAACCTAAATATACAGCCATCTACTGAGTATCCCTTTGAAATATGTGAGTTCAAACATGGTTGGCAGAAAGTGTGATAAATTCATGTCACCACTGTTATTTTCTTACTTATCAACATAAACACCATGGTTGTCATAAACGTTATTCTGCATGTGTTTCCTTACAAAAGAAAAAAAAGCAAGAAACAGAAATGGCCAGGTTTCGATTCAATCGAATGTCCCGGAGAATTCAAAGTTTCTATTAATAATGAAACTAAGAATTTGACTTAATGTTCTCTTTTATGCATTAGAGGATAGAATCTTCAAAAACTGCGTGGAGTTTTGTTGTAAGCGATTGGGGTTCATGGGATTACATGTACTGGACAGTGTTGGTCATCACTTTTATTAGAAGTGATGCCTCCTAAAGGAGTTGTTTTTGTCAGTGTCTGAAGAGTGCAGCCGGGAACTAGTTTCTGGAAGGTTTTCCCTGCTGCTCAACAACTATCGGCAAGACTTTGTGCAAGTGCCCGATATACTTCGTACACTTTTCTGCATCCATTCTCTTGTTCCAAAATCTTTCTATCCCATTCATTAGCTCTTCCTTTGTTCTCGGTTTTATGATGTTTCTAAGGAAATGCTTTTGCTCGTGCCAAAGCATATTGATGGGGTTAAGATCTGGTGACTCAGAAGGGGTTTTCCACCAGTTGATCCTGTAGTCTTCCATGAAGTTGCTGGCAAGACGGCTGGTATACTTCAGGTTATTGTTTTGTTGGAATTGATGACCATCAGGGAAGGTTCTGCGGATAAATGGTAGCAGCCCATTGCTGAGGAGATCAGAGACAAAACTGCACGTCCATGTTGCCTTCAAACTCCATGAATTCTGTTGGCCCCCTCTTTGATATGCCTGCCCAAACATGGACTTTCACTGGGTGTTTAGGTTTCCCTTTTGACTTCGGCTGTTCCCACTTGCGATGGAAACTCAGCTTGCTGTGGACATAAATTCTGTCATCGCATGCTCGCGACATGTGCGACCCTTATGTCGCGATCACATCAGACATAACTATGTCTGCCACGCCTTAAGATCAAAGAGACCGATATTCTGTCATGAAGCAGGTCACATCTTGCCTAATGGCCTTAAAAAATTTTTTATTTTTCTTTTGTTACAATATCAGTAAAATCTGAAATTCTGCAATTAAATTAGATATCACAACACAAGCACACAGCATGTGTACAGAGCTCTTGCTTCAACATTTTCCCAATTGTCACAATCAATTGTAATTCTTCAGTATGGCTAACTACTTTAATCCATATGAATTTCAAGGCTTTCAGTTTTCGTAGCATATTGGAAATGACTTGCAGCCGATTTGTTTTCAGCAGCAAAACGCACAGTCACAAGCAGCTTTGTCGTTACCTCCCAGTCTAGACAAAAGAAGCATCCTCGGGAGAGAAAATGTCTTAAAAGAAAAAGTGTAGCCAAAGCAAGTGATGAGAAAGTCCTTTTCAGCTTTGGGCCGACATTATACTGATTATGGTCAGAATGATACCATATATCTTTTATGTCGCAAACGTGTGACCCCTCTTAGGGTAAATGCCCTGACAAACTTGTGTGACAAAAACAAAAAAGTCCGCAGTGCAACCCATGTCTTACGTTTAAGCATCAATATTGTACCTTGAGTCTTCATTACAGTGCATGCTGGCTTGACAAAATGAACTGGTCAAAGGGAGCAAAGACGCTGGGTAGGAGGATGGTTCAAGCATCCGTTTGTTTATTTTCCAATTTTCCAGACAGAATCTTGGAAATGGCAGTTAAATGTCATCACTTCTGCAT
>Ga0100406_1280335_pt1 | contig 15151 bp, 11 predicted proteins | sample Orb8nscriptome_3_FD_81148 | JGI IMG/M metagenome (GOLD analysis project Ga0100406, IMG submission 81148) | Coral microbial communities from Puerto Morelos, Mexico - Orbicella 8 C C metatranscriptome (Eukaryote Community Metatranscriptome) | ecosystem: Host-associated > Invertebrates > Cnidaria >...
GCACTCTGGCTTCAGTTAGAAACATGAGAGATGTTCAAAAAAATATTCTGACAGAACAGATATGAGTTAACCCATTGGCACCTGAAGGGATAATTATGGCACACCCACCTCAACATGTTTCATACAAGAACATACAAATCCAGACAGATAAGTTATTTCTTCAGTTTCAACTAGACATGCTCAAAGAGAAATAAATAGCTCTTTTGGGTTTTAAAAAGAGGTTAGTGACCTTGATAAATTTATTGCAAACTCCCAGTGGAGGAAATCTCATGTGAAAGCCCTGTGGATGCTTGTTGTCTCTTTTTGCATAGTAAAAAGATGAGAATTGTGGTATTATCATTTGTCTCATGGTGAGGTCACTAGAGTTATGGATCACAACGCAACAACTGCTCACTGCTAGTCTTCATCAAGAAGTACCATTTATATCATGCAAGGGGGCTTGTGATTGTTGCATTCAATCCATCTTTCCAGCAAAAAGTTTATTTATCAGCACGCTGATGAACAATTAAAATTCACACAACATTATAGCATTACTTACAGGGCAATAGCCAGGAAAAAATATGAACGAGGCAATGTCCACAGTAAAATTCTCTTCCTAGATATTTAGCAAAAAGAAGCAACAGAAACGAAAAAAATAGCTGAGGCAAGTGGCTCGGTTTGCCTTACAGTAGCTACGGCCTTGAATAAGGGTATTCCGGGTGAAATGCGTTGTCTTCTTCACTCAACAAAGTATCACTAAAGGTTGCAAGTCAGAGGGAAGAGAATATAGTTGTACTATGTTCTATGTTCTTGTTCTTGGTCAGATTTGAACCCCTTAATTCATGAGATTTTTTGTTTGTTTGTTTGTTTTTCCTTTCCTAAAGGCAGCATCTTGTAAAGCTAACCTAGCACAAAATGCAGAGAACTTCTTGCTGCATCTTTCATTTACTTATCTTTTTAGTGGAGAGTGAACTATTGGGATGGTTTAGGGAGCTGCTGTTTGCTAAGGCACTAACACTATAAGGCATAAACTTAAATGTTTGTTTAATTCATTAATTTCAATTAATCAATTAGCCTTGTGGGAAGGGGGCCTACAATCCCGGACAAAAGTAGTTGAAACAGTTGAGCTGGATCACGTATTCCCCATCCCCCCTAATCAGTGTTGGAAAATGTCGCATTTTTTTCAACAAAAAGAAAAAAGATCTCCTGATTATCAACATAAGTGGGGGAGGGGAGAACTTGCTTCATGTCCCAACTTTTTTGTCTGTGATTGTCTGAAAGAAGAATTTTAAGAATGTCACACCACTTGCTGTAAACAGGGTTTGTACGGGTCCTGGAAAACCTGGAAAGTCCTGGAATTTTATTGTGGCATTTTCCAGGACTGGAAAGTCCTGGAAAAGGGCTACTGGTCCTGGAAAGTTCTGGAAATCTGTTCAACTCAAGTAAAAAAGTATGAAATGTATGGCAGACAGTAAGGAGAATAAACATTAAGATCTTGGGAGTGAAAGGGTTAATGTGAATTTTAGAGTCCTGGAAAAATCAACCTGAGTCCCAGAAAAGTCCTGGAAAAGTCTTGTAAATTTGTTTCTGAAAAAGGGCCCTGTGTAAAACAGGTTGGAGAAAAGGGGAGTTGTACCGTCTCACGGGTACAACTAACAAGCATTACTAAAAAGAAACAGCACGCAACAACAAGTTTTACCTGGGTAGGCACTTAAGAACTTAACCCATTGACTCCTGGTGCTGGCTGTAACCGGCCATGACGAGCCTTGGCCTTTCTTCTGCTTCTGACGTCATCATCCTTGACCAAAATTGGCATCATTTATGCTCAACTTCTGCAGGAGGAAAAGATCTTTCCAATGATACCGAGATCAGAGTGATTGGCCCAATGGTCCCTGAGATATGCACAAATATGCTCAGAAAGTTGAGTGAAAAACTCAGAGCAAAATTTCCTGCCCTACACGTGGCTACTCCGTGGCAAAAATTGCCTGTCTCGATGATGCTTTCTCAGAATGTTTTAAACTGGAAGCAAGCCCAGTAGAAGGTCCATCACAGCAGCAAAAAGAAAAGAAAAGGAGATAAAGGAAAGGTGAAAAAAATTTAAAAAATCGAAAAGCCTAAAGCTGTAGGCCACTTTCTCGTCCAAAATTTTGATTTCTGCGCATGCCTGAGCGAAAATGTTGTAAAACGCGATGCTAGTGGAAAGAAAGGCATGCTGTCATGTTGCAAATGCCCTTTTGAGTAGATTGGAGCTAATTTGGCCCATATCCAGCCTGAAAATCTCCAAAATGTCCAAAAATGCATTTTTGGCGAAAAGCTCCAGGAGTCAATGGGTTAAGTCATGTTTCTAAATGACCTTCTACGGTAGGGGATTGATAAGTCTGTGACATGAACCTCCATTGCTTCTTCAGGGGCAAACGTCTCACTTGTTCACCCTTAAAATCCAACTATGCACAAGATGTTTTGTTTGAAAAGGATGTTTCTATATCCTGCACTGAAAAAAATGATCTTGTCTATGTCTTTACAGGGGTGGTTGATTTGCGTAAAACAGGAATGATGCAAATTCGGTTGAAACAGTCAGTGCTGAGCAAGTCGATATTTTCGCCTTGTCTTAGCTGTTTCGCGGAGTTTATCAGTGGAGAGCAATAAAGGGTTGCTGCTACCTAAATTCGATGAAATTATGCATGCCTCTCTTCGTTTTCCTTTTTACCTGATGGTATGACGTAAGTCATGGTATGGGGTTTAGGGTCTGGGGGTGGAATTCAATTAAAAATCACTCACTCACATTGTTAGACAATTAATTTGTGCATTAAGCCTGGATTAAACACGTTCTCCTGCGACAAGTTTGTCTTGTTGTTCAAAGTCACACCATTGTCTCAGTGTACATATTTGGTGGGTAGTACAAAGACGAGAATATGCCCAACTAGTTGGACAAATTCAAAATGGCATCCTGTCCCTTTGAAGCATGATGGTTTTTTGATTCCAAACCTGATCAGAACATACCCTTGCGGAGCCAAAAATGGAAAGGAAATATGCTACAGAGTACTCGACTGCAGAGAAATGGGCTTCTAAGTCCTAAAAGTGACAATAACATGAATGGTTTGTGTGTGAAGACCCATTAAGACTGCAAACATGAAGTAATGCAAATTGGTTCACGTTGAACTTTGTTGATTTTTTCTTGTTTCACCCATGACCACGAAAACTTCGAAATAGGTGGTGTTTTGAATGCAAATCACAGACTATAAGGCCTCTTGAGACTTTTGGAAACAAAGTGGTAGTTGGATGGAGGTTTAGGTTTTGGTAAAGAGTGCAGCTATGGACATCTTTGGATGACGACAAATCGACCAGCCACAGGAAGAAAGCAGTATGTTGAAATGAATGCTTTATCATCTGGGACAAAAGGTAAGCCTTCCTCCTCCTACTCTGTACAGAAATGACTTTAGTCAGTCTAACATCAGACCTTGCTATGAAACTGCTGTGTACATTAAGAATGATTTAAATTGTACTGAAATTCCATACAGATTTAATGTAAATAATGTGGAAATTACTGTAACAGTTCTTAGCCATCCAGTACCAAATATTCATGTGGTGGGTATCTACTGGTCAAAAACTGTTAGAATTTCACAACTGATTGAAGCTCTTACTCATCTCCATAAGTCAGTTTTGACAGAACCTACAATTCCTACTATGTTATTGCTTGGAGATTTCAATATTAACCTGATGCAGGAAACTACAGAACAAAAAGCTCTCAAAGCATTTCTAATCACAAACAGAGGTTGATATATATCTTATTAGATGTTTTGGTGTGTAGTATCGCTGTATCTTTTCACGAGTTGTGCTGTATTTTGACAAGCCCGTAGGGTGAGTCAAAATACAGACAGCGAGTGAAGATATAAAGTGATATTACACACCAAAACATCTAATAAGAGATTTATTATCCAGCTGCTGTAGTCAATAAATTTATCAATGAAAGAGGGAGACTGTGGCAGTTTTGCATGCGTATGCTGACCTGTACAGCAAACAGGTTTTCCACTGTACAAATGACTATGCAATATTGCTGTGTATTTGTATTGTTATTTGCAGGGTATTCGGTTTGGTATGCCGGCTGATGATGTCTGCAGCTGAGATATTGTCCAAAAAATGAATATTTGACTGAGAAGCGAAGCTTTGAGGGCAAATGTGAAATTTTAAGGACAATCTCTCAGCCAAGGACATTATCAACCAACATACCAGTGAGCCAGAAAGGGTTTTATTTATTTTATAACCCTCCCATTAATTTTCTGCATATTTTGTTGACTTTTTTGGACTTACTGGAACAGCATTGGTGACCAGTTTTTTTTAATGTCATTATCAGCGGATTCCACGGAAAGAGTTTGTTTTTCATCCATGAAAAATAATAAAGATGAAAAGGTGAAATTCTAGAGCTGGATTTATTCTTTTTAGCTTTGTTTCTTTTTGACAGAAACAGTCGCAGGGCAATTATTGATGCAGGCAGAGGTTATTGCGTGATAGCTGCCTTTGTAATTTTGCGCCACGTGACGTAAAGTAGCCAATAGAATTGTGCGAAAATTAAGCATGGGTTATAATAACCAGTATACGACTGACTACCGTACACAAATGGATCACATTTACACAAATATCCCACAACATGTGCAATCTGCCGGTACTATGCTTTATGTCCAAATTGCAATATATATCCAAATTGTAATACATATATCCAAATTGTAATATATATATCCAAATGGTAATATATATGTCCAAAATGTCAATTGATATAAATCCAAATACTGTGTCGATTGTCTGTTTTACATATAACTTCACACTCTTCTTCACATATTTGCAAACAGTGTGATGTATATATGTCATGCAGCTTTTCAACATATATATATTTTATGGTAAGTACTACATCTAAGTTGTCATGAATTGACTTGCATCAACTACAAACAAAATGGCAGCCCAGTGGTTTCCAAAATGTATTCATTCTTTTTTCGATTCTCTTGTGAGAGTCATACAAGGAGCAATATCTAGAAAGTTACTTGTTTCCCGACCAAGTTGACAGTTCAGAATTTTGGTGTCACAGACTTGACGAATATGAGCAAAATGTGAGGTTGTTGTTAGCTGGGGTGTAGGAATTAAGCCCTTATCGAGTAACTTTTGTTCGACTGAAGATTTGGAGATCCTACTAGATACAAGGGGGAATATGTTTTGTCCAAGGCTCCAACCCTTGCTGGAACAAATTTTGGAGTGTCTCTGGACTTCCCTAAAGAAATTAATTCAACATCAGGAAATTGCTCTTACCGCATCTAAGAGCTGCTAGGAAATGTGGATGCACGGCAAAGCTGGTGTACGACAAGTTGTACATTGATGGTCAGCTCTTCAAAGGAAGCCAATAATAATTATAAAGAAACATTTAAATATAGCACTCTGGTTTTCTGGTTTTATATTTGTTTCACTTCAATTTTCTCTCGGCTAAGACGTGGCACCTGTTTAAGCGAGTCTTATGAGTTGTATCTTTTTCTGGTCAATTTCAGCGCCCAAATTTAGAATGTGTTCCCCAAGAAATGATTTATCTTTTAGCGATAAGGCTATCTTGTGTGTAATCTTATCTTGTAAGTGTGTAGTAATAGCTGCTTGGTTTTGATTTTGTTCACTGTTTTTAGCTTTAAAAGAGATAGAGCAGTGGTGCAAGCTATTTGTAATCTCTGTAGAATTCTGGACTTAAAGGGTGCTTGGCACTACATACACCCAAATGAGTCATTGTTCACTTGGCAATCTTTAAAAATTCATCCCAGATTGGACTATTTTCTAGTCTCCAACGGCCTTATTAACCAGATACAAGAATGCAAGATAATTGCAGTGTCTTTCTCAAATCATGTTGCAGTTTCTTTCTCTATTTTGTCCAAAGAGTACAAAAAGCACAGACCAGGATTTTTCAAATTTAACAATTCCCTTTTAGATGATAAAATTTCATTGAAGAACTCAAAGAGAACATAGAGAAGTGTAAAGAAAATTTATTTTTTAAATATCGCTACTTGACTGATAAAAGACTATACTGGGAAATGATCAGGATGGAAATTAGAAGCTTCACTTTATTCTTTTCCAAAAGGTGAGCCAAACTGCACAGAAATGATGAAGAAATGCTGCAACAGGAACTGTGTAATCTGCAAAGAAAAATCAGTCTTGATCCATCAGAAGAAAATGTGTTTAAATTTTAAGATGTAAGATTTAAATTGAATCAGTTATCGTTGCTCAAAACTAAGGGGGCTATGACACGAAGCAAAGTTCGCTGGTGCGAACAGGGTGAACACAATTCTAAATACTTCTACCGCCTAGAGAGAAGAAATCACAGTACTAAATACATAACTGAACTGAAACTCAGATAAACTGACTGCAACTAAACCCAAGGAAATTTTAAACAAAGAGTATCATTTCTACAAAGAGCCTTACACCTCCACTGGTGTGTGTCCAGATGACCAGCGTTTTGACACCTTTTTAACAACCCAGCTTTGCCTGAAATATCTGTGGATCAAAGGCAATCCTGTGAAGGCCTATTAACAAAAGATGAGTGTCTTATGTCTCTGAAGCAAATGGCAAAAGGTAAATCTCCTGGCTTGGATGGTCTCTTGGTGGAGTTTTACTTAGTGTTCTGGGAACGTTTGGGGCAAGAACTAGTTGATAGTCTGAATCATGCTTTCAAATGCAGAGAATTAACTATTTCTGAAGGAAGAGGAATAATCACTCTTATTCCAAAGAAGAATAAAGATAAAACGCTACTGGACAACTGGAGACCTATCTCGCTTTTGAATACTGACTATAAAATTGCTACTAGAGCAATAGCCTCTAGAGTGCTTAAAATCCTACCAGGCATCATTCACAGTGACCAAACAGGTTATGTTAAAAAGCGTTTTATCAGGCAGAATATTCGCTTGATTTCAGATTTTATTGAATGTTGTGAAGACATGAAGACTCCTGGCATCGTGTTATTTCTGGACTTTAAGAAAGCAGTTGACAGCATCGAATGGTTGTTTTTATTCAAGGCACTAGGAACATTTGGTTTTGGAGATATGTTAGTAAAATGGATTAAAACCTTTTACGCAAATCCACAAAGTTGTGTTACTAACAATGGCTTTGCAACACCTTTCTTTTCTCTGGAACATGGAGTTAGACAGGGGTGCCCCCCTTCCAGAATCCTTTTTGTTATAGGTGTGGAGCTCCTAGGAAGCCCTATTAGAAGCAACACATTGATAAAAGGTTTATTGCTTAATTCTAGAGAATTTAAATTATCGCAGTATGCTGATGACACTACTTGCCTGGTTGAAGATACTTCATCAGCCAGCAATCTATTTAAAAAGCTAGATTTGTTTACACTGTGTTTGGGGCTAACAGAGGCATTATAGTTTGGTTCAAACAAGAACAGAACCAATACTCCCTTTGGTATTCAGTGGCCCAAGGATAATGTCAATGCACTTGGCATATGCTTTACAACAGACCAGAATATTTCTTATAGCAGAAACTTAGAATCAAGATTGCTTTCCTTAGCAAAATGTCTTAACATGTGGTCTTCTAGGGACTTGACTCTGTATGGGAAAATCAACATAGTAAAATCTCTAGCACTCTCTAAATTGACCTATGTCACAGCTGTTCTTCCAATTCCCGAAGATTTTATAAAAGTTGTTAATAAACAAATTGCGGATTTTATTTGGAGCCACAAGATTCCAAAGATTAAAAAGACAATGATGATTGGTGAAAAAAGGAGGGGGGTTTAGGTATGCCTGATTTTGATATAATAAACAAATCGCTAAAAGCAGGCTTGGGTTAAAAGACTATCCGTTCCTGAATGGGCTATGTGGAAATCACTGCCACTTGAGTATCTAAGAGACGTTGGAGGAGAACTTATTTCAAACTGCAATTTCTCACTGAAAACTCTCCTGCATCTATCTGGTTTACCATTATTTTACAAACATGTGCTCAATGCATGGCAGAGGATAGTGGCTCACACTCCCTTAAGCAAGAATAGGGTGGAAAATGAGGTTATTTGGAACAATAAATTTGTTACAATTGCAGGAAAGTCAGTATTGTATCGGTCGTGGTATGAAGCCAGAGTTAAATACATAAAAGATCTGTTAACTGAGGATGGAAATTTTATGACACTTAATGTTTTCCAGCATATCTTCAGCATTAAAACACATTTTTTTGCAGTATTTATGGCTTTTAAACGCTATTTGCAAGAGCTGGAAAAAGAAACTCAATAGCTATGAGGAAAATAAAACTAATGACTGCGAAAATAAGATTATTGATACACAAAATATTTTAAGTAAGATGCTTAGACAAATACTGACAAAAAAGATTTTTGAGAAGCCAGCCTCAATGGGAAAGCTTGAAAGGCAGGATTTTCTGCAGATGAAATTTCACATATTTACGAGCTTCCTTTTAAAGTAACTCTCAATGTCAGACTGTTGGTTTTTCAATTTAAGATTAACCACAAGTACTTTGGATCCATTTTGCTTCTTGGTGGAATTGTTCATGTAAATATAACATGCAAATCAAACTCAAACAGTGTGATATTCTATTTGCTTTTCATCCCAGAAAACAGTCTTTTTTAGGCATTAACTACTGTTTGCCTGTGGCCAGAAATTACATCTATATTTCTGCAAAAAATGAAGACCCGTTCTGTTTCACTTCCTATCTCAAATTTTTAAAAAACAAGCTCGGGACAGATGAAAAGAAGATTCGAGACCTTGTTACTCTTTAGAGTACTTTTGTTTTGTTCAATTCTTGTGAGTGTTTGTAAGACTGTAATTCATAGACCTTTTCAGTTATTAGCTATTTTAACTAGTTGTATTTTTTTTGTAAGTTGTTCTATTTTAATTTTTTGTAAATTTTTTTCTTTGAAATTGTGTTGCATGTTACCTTTTTCAGTGAATAAATAAAGGGTTATAAAAAAAATTGATTTGGTTATACATATTGTAATTTGGATATATTTTTATTGTAATTTGGACATAAATATGGAAACTTTACATATATATCTGACCGATTTTCCAAAAACATGCCTGCTATTTTGGTGCAAAGTCTTTAACACGGTTTTCATAAATTCAGACATATATTGGTACAGAATGTCCTAAACTGCTCAGGGAATTCCCTAGTTTGACTCTAAATGCTTTAGATAGATCGACAGAAATTAGACATGGTCGTTTTTCAACCTTTCTGGGTCATGCAGTCTTGTTCCCTTGAAATATATGTCTGGATTTATGAAAACAGTGTTAAAGACAGTGTTGAAGTACATCTGGGGCATTGCTATTTGCGAGCAAAACATGGCCACGAACAGAGAGAAGAACATGAGTTCAAGCGCTGATCGTGAGTAGAATTTCCTTGTTTTATCAATTTTAGGCATTCTCGGCTTAGCTAACTATCAGAACTGTCTTTGATTCGCTAGCGCGGAAGAAATTTATTTGCGTGACTTCCAGGTGATAATTGACGTAACAACAACATGTTGAGTGTTCGCTTACTGCTAACTATGGCCTAGTTTGTTTGAGGTTCAATTGATTCTCGATGTAGGAAGCTCTTGTTCAGTCCATTTAGGATGATGCAGGCCTGTAGAAAGTGATAGATTAACTCTCCGCCGTGGTTTTGATATCTGTACGTTCGTGTTGATTTAGACTCCAATTTCATGTTGAATTGTACAATTCATGATTCAACAAAAAGATGGTGAATTTAGTCTTCCTGGCCTCAAAAGGCATACAGGAGAGTTATTTGTTGTTATTTGAGCTGTGATAAGCCTTGTGGGAAGCTAGCTCTAGGATGGAATTGTATCAAGATTATCAGTGACAAGTAAAATTCTATGGCTAAGTTTTTGCGAATCCAGTCAGATATATATATCACTTTTCAACATTTTGATCCTGTTTGACAAGCAATACGGTACACTGGAGTCATACTATAGTGATCACAAGTCTATATACATTTCCCTGTCAGCTGTCTGAAGATATTATTTTGCAAATTAACTTTACCTATACACCTGAACCGCAGTGATGCAGAATGTGAAAGATACAAATTAGACTAACTGAAAGGTTAATTTTTTCATACAAAAAAGGAAAAAATACATCATATTTCATGCACACAAAGAAAACAGGATTATTTATTGCATAGACAGACAAATAATATTAATTTTGTTATTTACTCCCTTTCTGTTTTTGACATTCCCAACTTCTTGAACTGTATGTAACTTTGCTATAATTTGCATAATAGAAATTCAGAGATTTGAAAAGGGGTCTAAGAAAAATCCATCCTTGGATGTGAGGGTGGAAAACTACTACATTATTTCCTTCAAACCTTTCCCTGAAAAGGACAAATCCAACCTCAAGCACTATGTAGAATAAGATAAGTTACTAACTTCTGTTTCGAGGGGCATAAAGGAAGTAAGAGAGGGAGGGGCCAAAACAATACAACTAGATGATTAAGCATATTAAGTTCATTTGCGCACTTGTAAGTTGCATTGTAACCCATTATTGTTTCATGTGTATTATAGGTGCAGCATTTCCTACTGTCAACAACTGATGCACGTGAAGTATGGAAACGACAACAACTCTGCAGTATCTGCAACCACAATAATTATGCAAGGGACAGAAACAAGATTATATCAACATGCTTGGTGTTGATACGTCTATAAATTAGGTTAGAGCTGCAACAAACTGAAACGCTTCATTCGGAATTGGCAAGAACACAAGCTATCAAGTGCTTACTCCATGGAAAAACAGATAACTATACCAATTTTCCTCAAACACACCAAGATCCCAAAATGTTAAACTTCTCCAAACACAGAAAGAACAAAAGGAACATTACTGCTCACAACCATATGAAATGAGTCTGTTCAATGGCATATAATTAGAAAGTTGGAAACACATTTTACAACTCCAGCCATTACTGTACAAGAATGCAACAAAAAAACTTTAGTGGACCTCACCACCTCCTTGGAAATTCAGTGACAAAGTAAACTCATTATGCTGTGCTATAGTGAAATAATAACCTGAACTGAAGCCTAAAAAGAGGAGTGGATAAAAAAGGGAGAACTGCTGTAGCAGCAACAAGAAAATTTGAATACTTATGAGGCATCATAAAATCTCAATGGCATTATAGAGATCAAAACACGCAAAAGTGAGTGTATAATGTACAAACTGCCTTGATATAGTAGTAGCTACATGTAAATGTCTAAAGTGAACTTACTACTTCTCTATCAAGGACACCAATTGAAATGATGTACATCTATTCCAATGTTTTGACTGTCAAATTTTCTTTCCTGCATATTACACATAATGTTGACAAACATTGTATGTAATTTCTTCTTGTTGCTGTCATCATACTTGAAACATTTTTGAGTCGAACATTATGATAGTCACGCAATATTCCAGCAGATTAAATTATATAAAAATAACTCGTCACAATAGCCTAGACTACTTGAATTCTGTCTTTTCTCCAAGAGTTTGGCAAGTGGTTTTAAATTGGGAACTGCATACATGTGAACACGGAATGGTGGTATGGATGGAAAAATTTAGCCTGAAATGAGACAATGCTTTTCTTGGCGCATTTTTGTCTTACCTCCATCCTAATTCGCATGTAGTCTCATGTATATTACTTCCTCTTTAGTCAATTTTCCAAGAAAAACAAAATCCAAATAGTCTACATTAAAGTATCAATCCTTGTGATGAGTTCCACATCTAAAACTCATGGTTGCCTAAGCAACCCAGTAATTAAAAACACCATTGATGCTTTTCTGCCACACCTCCATCCCTCATATTTGGACAGTGCAAACCTTTGCCTATATCTTAACTAATTCTTCAGAAATTCAAAATTGAAAAATTTTTCGCCATTAATATGCTTGCAAACATAATAATTGTGCTGGCACGTGTGGCCTATGATCAAAGGTAACTTTGCAAAGAACGCTAGATCGCAGGTTACATCAAGGGTCCCTTCAATTCATACCATGAGGTTGCTCTAAGGAGCCTTTTATTAATACCTATTAATAAAAAAATAAAAACTATTCAACATTGTTTGGGGTCAAGAACTAGCAAAACAGAGCTTTGTGAAAGACGGTCAGATCAAGTTTTTTGACAAGCTTTAAGCTGTTTTTGGTTTAAGCTATGATTGCAATACAGAAGAGCTGAAATGGACTACAAGAAAGATAAAGAACCAAAACTGGCTGCCAAGTACATAAGCTTATTTGCCAAGATTGAGTTTATTAGTATTGCTCACTACAGTACTTATCATCAAAAACACTGTACAAAGTCTTATCCAGAAGGCTTGCGATTCTTTATACTTACAATTGTTCCTAGAGCCAGAAGATCCAGATTTTGCTTCTTTTAAACATCACTGCAGACCACATTTTAAATCTTTTGACCTGGGCATTCGATAATTGACCCTTGAAATGAACCACATATGGCAAGCTGTTTGTAGCAAAATTTAATTGTTCCAATATATATTTAATCCTTTAAATAGTGGTTCTATTTAAAGAGTAAAAAGGCATTCAGTCCAATCACAAATAAAATTTTTGATTCAATTCAATCTTTTAATTTTCAATCCAATACCTGGAATACTGATTCAATCCAATACCTGGAATATTGATTCAATCCAATACCTGGAATATTGATTCAATCCAATACCTCGATTATTTGTTCAAACCTTAAATTTTGTATTCAATCCTGAGCGTGGCCAACAGGAATGAGAGTAACTGAGCACTAGAGAGCACTGAAAACATGGCAGGCGAAGAAGAATTTGATTTAGAAGTTGAGTTTTCTAAGTTTCTCGCAGACTCACAACTTGCAGAAGTGCATGCCAAAGTTCTTGATCAAACCATTAGTCTGCTTAGGTCAATGAGGCATTGCTACAACCTAGACACAAGGGACAGGGAAAATTTAGATGCCATTGCTGCCACTTTTGTAGATGTGCTCAGTATGTTGCATTGCACAGCTATTAGGGAGTTGAAGAAACCAAGACAGAGATGCTGAGGACAACGTCAGTCAAAAAATGATCTTATATTTTACCTGTGAATCTCGCAATACCCTAAAGTCATTTAGTTTGTTTCTCACTGTCAAAATTGCCTTGAAACTGAATATGGAACACAGTGTTAAATTCAAAATATAAATTTAAAAATTTAGCCGTTGTCATTCACTTTCTCCAGACAATGCAGAATTTGGTCATTTCACATTTTAAATGTACCACGAATTATAACGCATGTGCACAGCCATTGTTCTGCTCATTAAACCTTTTGTTTAGTGACGTTCCCATTGCTGTTGCTGTCGTGGTTTTCTTAAACTCCCTGTTACTCCGTCAACTGTTGCTGGAGATTCCATTATGATAGAAAGCAAAAAAGGAGGAAATCATGGAAGACCATTTATGTAATATTTTCTTAAAACCTGTTGAGGTACTTGAGGAACTTCGAGGACTAGGATTCACTTGGACGAGGATAGCAGAAATGACTGGGTTTTGAGATGGAAAATTCATAGAAGAGTGGCAGACTATGGCTTAGAAGATTATGAGGGGTTTTGACAACTTACGTGATGAGGAACTCAACCAAATCTTTCAAGAGCGCTGAAATAAAAAGCACTCTCCCGATCAAAAGGGGAAGAAATACATATTACCACAGTTAACAATGTAAATAAATCAAATATATTTTGTTTATCCAAAAAGCTTACTTGCAATCTGAGTTCAATTGCTCACCAAGAAAGCTCTCCAGCTCCAAGCGCAGTTCTTCCCTGAATATACAACAGGTACTGTATATAACTTCATTGCAGATTTCTTTAAGTTGATTGGGCTATGGGTTCAACGTAGAAGAATAAGAGAACAGTTGGCAAAATTAGATCTGCAAAATACTCTCTTGAGATAGGGTGCTACTGTGCAATGCAGGAAATACCAGGTGCCTTGACCAAATTCACTTTGGCATCTGGATGGACATCATTCTCCAATGCGAGGGAAAATGTAATTCACGGCTGTATAGACGGATTTTCTTTTGAGAAAATTGTTTCTGAAATGTAATGCCAACAATAAAACAGAAACAGTTCTTAAATTGTTTGTGGAGAACTTTGGCCTTCGATAGTATGAGTAGATCATGGTGTTGAAAATGTTCTTGTATGATACAATGGTGTAGGTTAGAGGAGAGGAGAGGGGCAGCTTCATTGCAGGGCCATTAATACATAACCAACAAATTGAAAGATTGTGGAGGGATGTTTTTCGCTGTGTTTCCCTCTTGTACTATTACACTTTTTATGGTATGGAATTGTCAGGCATCCTGGACGCTGATAATCCAGTGCATCTTTTCACCTTACACTTAGTTTTTGTGTGTGCAGAGCTCACACTAAGTTGGCAGTTAGAGTTTGTCTGTTCATGAAAGTCACATGAGCGAAAGGAATTCTACAAAGATGACTGGGCACTAGTTTAGATCTGATAGATGAGAAGATAGGGTGCAAGTTGGCTTATGCAAGTGGATTTTCTGCCTCCTTTGGGTTGGCGGCTTCGCTTTTGTGAACCATTTATCGGTTTTAAGATACTTCATTTTTCTTTTCCAAACTTTCAGTTGCAAAGGTAGGTTTTTTTCTTTTATAGCTTGTTTAGAGATGTAGTACATTGTCTGTTTGGATGTATCAAGAATCCATCTTGGTATCCTTCATAATTTCGTATTTAAGCTTATGCTGAATTGCATGTTTATTTTAATTTATTGAAAATCCATCTTCCTTATTTCATGTAGGCTTTGAAAATGTTGATTGCAGTTGTATTGTTTGTTGATAGCTTTCTTTCATCATTCCTTCAGGTGTCCAGGTCAGGAGTTATTTTGCTCGTACAAGCCAACATATCAAGACTCGGTCAACTTTGCTTGTGGTTACTGGAGGGTGCACAGGGCTGGTATGCTTTTGCAAGCTAAAATTTACTGGCATGAATGTTCAGCGTGGGTTGCCCTATACAGCGAAAGGAGTCATTGTACTTTCACAAGCCAATATCTCGCTAACCAACAGTTGCATCGGCTTGAACTGATTGATGTAGGCAGAACTTCAAAGTAAGACATATTGTCAGTTTATCGGGCGACTGTATAGCAAATACACAGGTTTTAGTTAAAGATGTTTAGATTTTAGAGCTGATATGTGACCAGCGTGTTGGATCTCCACAAACGTTGGCCGTAACAATAACGGTCCTA
>Ga0100406_1073106_pt1 | contig 14706 bp, 14 predicted proteins | sample Orb8nscriptome_3_FD_81148 | JGI IMG/M metagenome (GOLD analysis project Ga0100406, IMG submission 81148) | Coral microbial communities from Puerto Morelos, Mexico - Orbicella 8 C C metatranscriptome (Eukaryote Community Metatranscriptome) | ecosystem: Host-associated > Invertebrates > Cnidaria >...
TTCATTTTCCTGAAATTTTATTGGTTACTTTAAGCTAGCCTTGAAATCTGATTGGTTGTTTTGTTTTACCGTCTCATTGGCTTAGAAAAAGATGCGATTTAGAGCATAAAATAGTGCGATTCGTGAATAAATCGCACCACTGATAGCCAATCAGATTGCAAGGATTACCAGTGATTTCAAAATGGATTTAATAAATGGCATAATTCACAATTATTGATTATCAGGCGACGTTACATTGACAGGTGCAAACGCAAAAGACCAGATTCCCTTGAGGAGGGGGACCCATTCTTGTCCATGGCGAGGGTCGAGCACAAATTAAAAGTGAAGATCTTAAAGCTTAAAGAATGGAAGCTAATGCATCAATGCGATAACATGGGAATTGGTTTGCCACATGCATGCGACACTGACGAGGAAAATTCGTAAACCAACCTGTAGTTTGAACTTTTTTAGAACTTTGAGATATTCATGTCATGAAATGTAACCATCATAAATTTCAAAACAAAAGAATGAAAAGATTAATTAGTTGCGGTGAATGTTCTCTACTGTTTCCTATTTTGTTGTCAATGAATCCTACATGCAATTTCATTAAATCATTAATCTTATGAAGCAAAGTATCACGAAATAATGAGCTGGCGTTTGGCATTGCCACTTGCGTCTGCTGCGGCAACAATGTAAAATGAAACATCTTCATCTTCATGTCTTGCTCTTGGTGCATAAGAGCGAAATTATGCAACACCGTAGCGGCCACAATAAGGACGAGGATATTCGCCAAGGCGGTGCGCAGTCCCAAGTGCAGACACGGAAAACATCGCTTTAGCAATCCAAAGAAATAACACACCTATTACGCCTATGTGTAGTATTGTAGCGCACTTCTCCTCCATGTTTTGGCTTCTCTTGCTCTCTTATTAATAATAAAATAATAATGATGATGATGATGATGATGGTGATGTCATTAAATATGTTCTACAAGCGTATCCACTCTCATCCACAGGAATGCCATCAAAAGCACCATCCCTTAATTTGTCTGCGATGTTGCTGTTCTCAAAAATGTGTAACGCGTGAGTAGATCCAGGCCAGCGGGCTGCGATATTAGTAATAAAGGCATCGCTGACACAAACGGCTTGGACGTTGATAGAGTAAAACAGCTTTCTGTTAACAAATGCCATAGCATTTTCTTTGTTTGGACATATGATCCTGATATCGGTACAATCAATGGCGCCGATCACACCTGGAAAGTGCGCAATAACATAAAACTTTCTTTTGGTATCAACCAGGTTCTCTGAGAATAACAGAAGTTGTCCTTTTTGTTTCGCAATAGCCATTGACACCTTGTGAATGACTGTGCATGCAGGAAATACAGAAACACCAAAACAAAATCGCCTTTAACCCTCTGGAAAGTTTCTGTTGCATAGAATCTTACAGCACTTAGCTCGTGCTGCATTGGTGTAAGCGGTAGACCCCTCCTTGTCTGATGTTGAAGATCTTTATCCAAACGTCTTTCGAGCTCACTGACCGAGTCCTTTCTAAGGCGAAAACACAATCGAAAGTCTTCGTCGTCGTATTCCCCTAATGGGTTAAATCTATCCCTAAGGTGCCGAATTTGTCGAACATGTATATTTCATCGATTGGCGTAGTTTCATAACAGTCTGTAGCGCAATGGTCCCTCCATTTCAAAATGGCTGACCATGAAAATATTGTTAAACAGCTTTTAAAGCTACCTCTGATAAGTTGTAACTTACTATTGTTCCTTAGTCGGTGTTTAGACACTCTCTAAGCGCTGTTAAGGAAAAACAACGTTTAAATAATCGGTGCTCATGGTTTAATCATGGTTAGACGATGACTTTCGTAAACGTCGTCTAAACTTCGTGTAAATAATCGACCCTATCTATCTACCTTTCTTCACAGGTAGCTTACATTAGGAACGCTTTGAATGGTTACACAGGAATGTCTTACACAAGAATGAATTCCGAACTCCCCCATTACCTCGTGTCCACGTCACTAAAGTGGACACGAGGCAAAAAAGAGTGCAGACACGACGTCGATGACGAGTGTTATTCAATTGCGTGACAGATAGAAACTCATCGAACCGCCTTGAACAGTCCTTGATTGTTGTAATCTATCAAAAGTTGTTCTGTGTGCCAGCGCAACACGGAAAAGTGTTCTGATAGGCAACACCGTCAACATGAGGCCGACATACTCACCAAAGGTCGCTCGTGAAAAGGAGAAAGCACAGTTTAGAGCGAAATAAACAAAGAAAGATGCCATGACGAGCCAAACATGTCAGGACAAGGTCAAGACGTGAGTCACCGCAGATTTTTTAAACGTTTCTCGACGCGTTTCTGTTCTGTGTAACTCTTTATTTTGCTCTAATACATGTTTTAAAATTTATTCCGTTGATTTTGCTTCGCTTAGCAATACAGAGGAGTTTCACATTACAAACTTTTAACTGCAAACATATGTGCGAGGACGCCAATCTCTGAAGTTATTATACTTAATTTGCATATTTCACAATGGTGGATATTGAAAATTGGCTTAATTCAGAAATGTCTTGTTGTACAAATACCAAAGATCCCCAGGAAATTAAACGGCCGAAAGTTTAAGCCGTCCTACAACATGTCTCAGAAGATTTCTGGGTCGGATTCATCGCGTGCCTCGGGCATTTTTGGCGCGTTTGTTTCAAGTACCAACGAATCCATTCCAGGGAAGCTGTAGGTGCACTTGAAGAAAAAATCATATTTTATTTGTAAAGAAAGGTTATGCGTTGGTTTTCCTGCCATTCAATTGCAGAAACATCAGAAGAATAGGATTAGTGTGAAGCTGATTTAAGACTTGCGATGAGGTGACTCGGCAGCGCCACACATATGACAATTTCGAAGGTTCTGTTCAAGAAAATACCCGTAAACCGTTTTAAGTTGATTTCTCCCAAAGACGCGAGAAGTCTCATAAACAAATATCCTTGTCATATGTATGGACCTAAGGCCTACCGATAGACAAAGTATGGGCGAACTTGAATTTTGAACTGTGTCCGCGATTTCTTTGATCCTTAATGACACTTACTCTTTATAGCGATAAGAAGATTGTAAACAAAATTGAAAATTAGTTGATTGTCAAATCTCTCCTTTTTCGGCTCAGTACCCTAAAAGGTACCGCAAAAGTTCCCACTCTTGAGGCTGAACACCCTAAGAGCTACCAAAATCGCTTTTTCAACCCCTAAAAGGTACGACGAGCACCTGTTCTTTTTTATATGAGACCTTCCGGGAATAAACCCTGTCATAATACAATAATTTTTTATTCTTTTTGGCGGTTTTCTACTCGAGACGAGACGGATACTCGTATGGTCGTAGGCTAGTCTGTGCACGGCCCCTAATGCGCTAAAACGCATCTTTTTTTCCTCTCTCTTTTAGTTTTTATCTTAAAAGTCGCGGATAACGAAGGGTGAGCCACAAAAGCCAGGACCCTTCATTATAGCATGAAAAGCTCATGTGCTTGCATTTATTGTGTCACTCTACCTGTTAACAAGTCTTTGCTTTGTTTTCCTTTCACTTTTCGGCGTCGTGCAATTTAATCGTATATTCAGTCGTTGGTTCTACGATTCTGTGCGCTTAAGATTTTCTTATCAATTTCTGCTTCTTCCGAAAACCATAAAAATTTTAACACGTTTTTAAGCTGCTATGACGATGTCAGGGGTGTGGGAGAACACTCTGCGACGGCTGGCACTTATTGTGTATCTGGATCATCCAACAAAAAATGACGTCACATCGAGTTAAAAACCGGGCTGAGCGAAAAAATCAAATTTGAATATGGCATCATCGTTCTCTCAGTAAGTAAAATGGCAATATTTCGCAATCGACAGGATATTTTTAACGTTTTATTTGGCCACGATAAACAAAATTTTGTCTACTTCCTCGTCATATCAGTTTCTTTGAAGAACAGGGCAATCATTTGTTCAAAAACACGCTGTTTTGAATACGTGCTTTTTATGAAATATCGTCATTTCTTCGTTGCTGAATTTTACAGGAGTCATCGTTTGCGTGGAAATAATGAATTCTAGGTAAGTTGCACTCAATTCAAATAGCTTCTTCTCTTTGGCAGGCATTACACTAGTAGAAAAGCGCAATGACAGTTTTCTAGACATGGGGAACCTAATTAACAGAAGCGCAAATTTATCGTTGCCAAACACTCGAGAGTACTTGAGAGCTGAAAATCGTTTCACTTCAAAAATAGACCCACAGACATAACGCGCTTTGCGGAACTTTCTTGCCGATCGACACTAACTCAAATTGCTTTTTTCTCGCTTAGGACTCAAACTGATGCCAAAAAATATGTTACGATTGGTTAAGAACCTTGAAAAAGATATATTTTCCCTAAGCACTCACTTAATTGATAAACGCTCCGTTACAGACAGGCCGTGAACCCCTTACAAAAATAGGCAAGAGAATAGTTTTAACGGCGATTCAGTAATTTGGACATGTCGTGGTTTTTTCTCAGTGTGTAATCAAATTTATTTCACCAAAAGACCAACAGCCAGACAAATGAGAAACAATATTTTAAAGTTGTTAGTAATGACCTTTCTCCGTTGTAAAACGTATTAGCAATTACCTGACAAGAGGGTTTCAGAGCAAAAGTCCAGTGCAAAAATGTTATCTTAGCAGAAAAAAAATACTTTTAGTTTAACAAGAGAAATTCAGAAGAAAACTGAAGAGAAATTTTTGTAAGTGCTTCTCTTGTTTGTATTTCTCTTGTGAGTATTTGCTCATTTACCACCTTAATAAACAAGATATAATGTATAATTTTTATCTCTGCTTTAGAATTTTCAAACCAACAGTTTGTTTTCACTTTTAGAGGGGTTCTTAAAATTCACAAGCACACCACCCACCCCTCAGTCCCTATTCCTACTCACCCATAGCCAGGATCCCATTTCATTAACTCCCCAACATTTCCATAATCAAATAAAATTAATACAATTTCTTTTTATTTTGTACTGATCTGGATTCATCTCCACTCGGTAATGAAAGCAATGGTGGCAGATTTCCTTATATTTGTTGGTCTAATTTCTTATTGTTCTCAGATTCCCACTTCCCTTTTAAACTTCAGTAGTTTAATCAAATTAAAGCAGAAGCAAACATTGAACCAGAAAATTACTATAAGTTTGGTATGAACCATACCAAAGTACATGACTAAATATCAATATCACATTTTTTCTATTGTAAAGACACTAGTGCAACTACTCATTGATTGACCACAAAAACCTAAAAACTAGACTTTAGAAACTCAGGTCAGTGAGGATACTGCCAGTTTTGCTTCTGCCACCAAACACTCTGCTTAAAAAATACATGGAAGATAATTACAAAAGCAATAACAAAACCAACCTCTGTCAATTAACTAAACACACCAAATTCCCCTCCAAAATTCTCTTCAACACCTTACAGTAAATGTCAACAGCATAAATTCAACTCAGTGCTTTAACATCATGCTACTATCTTCATATTTTGACCCCTTGATTCAGAATTGTTAGGAGGATCAAATATAATTCCACAAAAGATTAAAAATGCTGTTTATCTTTTGCAGATATCTACATTAGTTCTGGAGATATTTAAGTTTGAAAAATGTGTAAAATATACAAACGAGAGGACTGATGATGTCATACACAAGATCATTGAAACTTGGTAGCCGTATAGCTCTATAGGCAACACACTTATGACTATAAAAATTATGTTCCCATGGCAATTCACTCTTTTCCAAACCCCTTTAACCTAATTTCAATAATTCAGTGATTTTCAGCTTGAAAAACATAAATCAAGGCCAAAAGACCTTGCAATTTATTATGCTTGCTGGATCATGCAGATGACGCACCACTGGCATATATAAAAATGAAACTCCAAAGGTGGCCAGAAAAGCCTAAAATATCAGGGAAGGTCTGAAACGCAGTCTGTTGCCATAATAACAAAACTGTTAAACTCATATTATGGAGCCCATCTGCAAAATTCTTCATAATAACACTTAAGCACTGCCATCCCTATTCGCCCATGGTCCTTATAGATGGTTTTCACGTGACGTCATCACTTTCTAAAATCCAAAGCGAGAGAGCCACCAAAGTTTTTGTCCTCATTAGGCACAAGAGGCGGTATATTTATATCTGTTTACAATTTTACAGCTTAATAGCGTGCTTCGTTTGGAATCCAGAGCATTTTGAATTTCAGGGTCATGGAGGTGCGTGACACAAGGCCATGATCGAGTTTGTCGAAAAATATATACTTATCCCATGATTTTGAGCCTTTTTAGAAGTTAAAGCATAAGGAAAAGTGCTTATTTAAATGCTTGTTTGATCAGTACTGATAATCAGTCGCCTAGATAGCCAAAGTAAGTTCCAGATGTTTACACTATTTTCCGGCCGCCATATTGGTGTACCACGGAGGTAAACCAACATGGCGTTTTCATATTGGGCTCTGTAAATATCGGCGAAACATTTCGACGAATATCTGAAGTTTGGGGAAACGCACAGGCCTAAAACTTGGAGAATTGGCTTATTTAGTTATCTTCTATAACATCATAATTTCATAGCTTTTTCCACTGGATGGTTTTCGATTTATTTTTTTTATTGCGTGACAGTGAAAACGATCTATTATAAATAAATGTACCTGGACAATTAATTTCAAAACTTCTCTGGGGGACTGGATGATCTAAATGGTATGTGGGAGACTCCCAGAAAATTTGCAAGAATGTGTAACTATCTCTTTGCAGGTGTTCATTACACACTAACACTAATAACATGATTGAGTCTAGAAAACATATATATTTTTTAATTAATTATTTATGATACTGGGTCCTTACTACCACTTTTTGGTGTGTTGCCTCAAAGAACACCCCCACGATTTTTAAAGGGGAAGGTCCTTAAACAGAACCTTATCTTAGGGCTTCAATGGCAGATTCCATCTGATGGCTTGGATTTTAATTGATTTAATTACTTCTTAAGAGGAATAGAACTTAAAAATCTTCCTCGAATTCCAGCAAGACAGAAGCTTTCGTATGTGTAATCAAGTTTTTACTGGGCGTTTTAAAAGCACCCACCACGAAAGCGAAGGAGACTGACCCCAAAGTATCAGTATATATGTATTGTATCTTACTGAAAACAACAACCTTCAACAAGAGATGTAGGAATGTGGGATACTGACCTTCAGCATGAGATCCAGCTTGTCTCTTCTACCAACACACGTGAGCCAAGAGCAACAAAAGCTCTGGTGACAGCGACTTTCGGAACTAAGCGGCTTCTGTTAATTATGTTCCGTAGTGTACAGTGCAAACTATGGCCAGCAATACTTCATCCAGGTTGTTGTTTACATTAAAGGCTATTACACTTAGTGTTATCACTGAATCACGAGCAACAAGAACCAAAAGTCGGAACAACACCAATTTTGCAAATGCGTAAAATTTGCCGTACGATGACAGAAGGCTCTCCGTTATTTTCCTTCAAAACAATAATAAACTTTACTCTTTTCCCTAAATGTTTGCTTAAAAAGTCGAAGTAATGTGCCTGCAACATCTTTCCATCCTCAATATAAAATGAAACGAAACTGATGGTTTACAAATTGAGTGAAATCTTGAGTAATGATAACGCCATTTTCCCGCTTTGTGAAACGAGCTGGGAAGCGCGGTTTTAAACCGAATGTCATGTCATTTTTCGTTGGATGATGTACATACGAAAATTTTAGGAGTCTTCTGCCCCGCCCCTGGACGAGGCGTAAGAAATTTAGTGAATTTATTAAATACGGGCGTATTTTGAGAAAACCAGGTTAAACAAAGGGATGGGACATCCCTGAAGAAGTCCCCAGACGTTTAATTTTTTCGGGTCAGTCTCGCGAAGAAAAGTAACTCTAAGACAAAAATCATGGTTCGCATGAAAACTCTAACAATCGGTTTCTTCGAGAGAACGGTTGTCACGTTCACTTGGGACTGTTGTGACGATATACCAATTGTCTACATCAGCCAATCAGCGTTACGTTCGACCATGTGCTCTAGTTGTTGTTCGTCATATTTACAACATGGCCGTGTAGCAGAGCTTCGTTCTTAGAATAAATTTCTGTTTAAATTACTGTTAATCGAGCTTATCGAGCCTGATTTATACATGGTATCAAAAGTAAAATGCCCAAGCAGCGACTGGTGAAGACGGTCTTCGTTTCATTTAGGAAACGTGCAGTTCAACACGTCCAGCGGAGACTTGAAGGCAGACAAGTGTACTCAAAATGCCACCCGAAGGTGAAAATGCCACTACCGCCATCGACGAGCGATATGAGCACTACTAGATTCTCGTGTAACGTTTCTTTACCCCCGAAACTTGAGATACGCTGTAAAAATCTCTCCAAAGAATGGAAAGAGTGGCGACAGGTATGGGATGCCTATGAAGAGATCACCGAGTAGCGAAACAAAAGAAGCCGCCTTCGCGTAGCCACGTTTATTACTTCTACTGGCAAGGAGGCTCTCGAAGTCCACAACGGCCTTCCGTTTCAAAGCGATGAAGAAAAAGTAGGCATAAACAAAGGGTTCGAGTTATGGGCAAATCATTGTATCGGGAAAACAAAACATCGTCTACGAGAGATATAAATTCAATAGCCGCTCGCAGGAACAGGCAGAATCAATCGACACTTACATCACTACACTTAGAGCGCTCACCGAAACTTGCGACTTTGGAACCTTGAAAGATGACATTACCCGTGATAGAATCGTTTGTGGTGTCCGTGATAATGGCATAAGAAGAAAACTACTTCAAGAATCTGGATTAACGCTGTCGAAATGTGTTGACATCTGTCGGGCGAACGAAGCTACCGAAGAACAGCTGAAAGACATGGCGCCGAGCCAAACTACCGAACAAGAAGCGAACGCGGTCAACCAGAAAGTAGGTTCCACTGAAGAAGCCAAAGGCACCCAAAGGAAATGGTAAAGGTTCAAAAGATCAGCTAAGCGCCGAAAGCAAGTACTGTGGTAATAAGCACGAGCGGAAAAGAGACACTTTGCATACGGAAAAGCGTGCTCTTCGTGTGGAAAAGCCAACCATTTTGCAGCAAAGTATTCCAAGAATTCCCGTGAATTCAAGAAGAAACGTTCTTAGAGGTTTACCAGCAAGAACGCGAACGCGAACCAGCTCTATGACATCGCAGTCTTCTTATTCCTCAGAAGAAGAGCTCTTGTCTGTGTCTTCGGACCACACCGCCAACGCCGTGGCTATGTCAAAGTACAAGAACAAAATTTTCGCCCACATGGAGATTGCAAATGAGCTAGTGAAGATGCAAATCGATTCAGGAGCCTCCTGCAATGAGCTGCCCTGTAAGTTTCTTCCAAGGGACACCGAAATTAAGACCAACTTGAAGTTAATCACGTATTCTAAAACGAATATGAAGGTGCTGGGCGTGGCGAAAATATCCCTGCGAACCCAAAAAACAAGAAAAAGTATCGTGCTGTATTTGCAACCATTGATGAAGATTACACTCCCTTTCTTGGCTCTTCAGCAGCACAACAAATGGGACTAATGACTGTCAAACAGGAAAACATCTTGCAAGTCAAGGACAATTATCAGGAACGTAATATGGAGGGAATCGCTCCGACTTACCCTGATGTATCTCAAGGTCTCAGTTTAATGGAAGGAGTTCTTCAACTAGAAGTGAAGAGGAGCTAGCCCGCTTAGAAGGAGCTAATTTGATATAGAGAGAAAAAAAACCAACAGACCGGATGTGTAACCTTGTTGTAACAGAAAAACCAAATGGCAAACTAAGAGTGTGCATTGACCCTCAGCACTATAACAAAACCCTTAAAAGAAGCCATTACCCGTTTCCATTGATTGAAGACATACTCCCGGAGTTACCTAATGTCAAGGTGTTTTCAAAAGCAGACCTTAAAGATGGATTCTTACAGATGCAGCTTGACGAGGAATCCAGCAAATTAACCACGTTCTAGACCCCCTGGGGCCTGTACAGATATCTGGGGACGCCCTTCGGAATCTTCCCTGCTCCAGAATGTTTTCAATTAAGACCTTAAAGGTCTTGAAGGAATCTACAAGGTAGCAGATGACATCCTAATTACAGGCCGTGGCACAAGCAAGGAAGAAGCCGTGAAAATCATGATGCTAATTTACTGAAGCTGTTAGAGAGATTCCGGGAGAGGAAGTTGAAGCTCAATCGAGAGCAACTGCAGCTGACATTGTACTGAGACCCCATTTATTGGCAATGTTCCGACGCCTGAAGGAATAAAGCCTGACCCTAGAAAGTTAGAAGCTGTACTGAAGATGGAGAGACCCAGTGATGTGGCTGCTGAGGAAAATTTCGCGTGACGTTTCAAGAAAACGTAGCGCGAGACTTATGCGCGTGCCAAAGACTTGTAGACTTCTGGGACGGCGATGTGGACATTTCCAGATTGCGGATCCTTTATTGACATCCCGGCTTCCAAGAAGAGTCGCTCGTGAAAGTTAGCCTCGTGTCCAATAACTCTGAACACTTCCGAAATCCATTTTGTAGTTGCTTTCGCGGACATGGCACGAGATCTTGGCGTCTTGGTCGAACATAGAAACAACCCTTTTGTGCTCTGTAATCCGAGATTTTAGTGCTCGTTCCGTTTGACCGTAGTGTGCAAAACTGCAGTTGGTGCAACTGATTTTGTACACTGTGCCAGATTGTGGCCGATAAACCTTCTGCTGGGCTTTCGTTCGCGCGAGCAAACTGTTCACAGTTCTCAATGGTTTGAGGGGACTTTGATTTGTTGTTGCCTTAAGATTCAACTAATCCTTTCCGAAATGCCCTGCACATAGGGTAGCACCACGAAACCATTGGATGGTACATCGGTGGGGAGTTTTAGCAGCGATCTTTCGCAGCTATTGATGAAGGATGAGGGATAATTATTGCCTCGCAGTACAGCCTTAACTCCTTTCGTTTCTTCACGTTTCCCTTTCTGTGTTGATGGTATCTTCTGTGCCATGCGTAGCAAGGTACTGACTAGAGATCTCGTATGGCACATGGGGTGGTGAGAATTGAAATTGAGATGGCGGTTTGTGTGTGTTGGCTCTCTGTAGACATTAACGTCAAGCTGCGTACCCCTCCTTGTGGTGATAGCGTCTAGAGAAGGTGGGCCTTGTCCCTTGGTGTCCTCAAGTTCTAGAGTGAACTGTATCTTGGGATTAATTGAATTGAGATGTTGGTGAAACTCATCCACTTGGTCCTTTCTAAGACACGTAACGGAACCACCATTTAGGGGAGGGGGAAGGTTAGGGAGCTGTGGCGATGGCAGTTTCCTCAATCTCTTCAATTATGAGGTAGGCTACAACGGGACTGATTGGGGAACCCATCGCACATCCAAAGATTTCTTTGTTATGGGTGGTGTCGTGCCAGAAGTAGTTGTGATTGAGAACAAATTCTAACAGCTTCATGATGTTGCTGATGGACATATTTGTACGTCCCGCTAGATCCTGATATTCTTGGAGCCTCTCGTTGGTGATGGTTAGAGCTAGATCCTCGGGAATGGAAGTGAATAAAGATTTAAGATCAAACGAGACCATGATTTCGTCACTGGCGACAGAATGTTGCTGTGTCTTTTGAGCAAATTCTGAGCTGTTTTTGGCGGAGAGAGCGGTTTCTCCAAAGAGTGGACAGAATGGAGACAAGATGTTTGGATACGGCCTACGTGGAGTTACCTATGCTGCTGGTGATGGGTCTGAGTGGTCTTTCAGGTTTATGAATTTTCGGGAGACCATAAAACAATGCTGGTGTTGAATTACTGCAATGTAGTTTTTTGTGCAATCCCGGTCCAATTTGTAATCTGCTGTCATTCTTTTCCTCTTTAGTCTTTTCCTCGTTAGCATTTCAATTGATGAAGGCTCAAGCACCAGCCGAAACATCTTGAACAAAACATCCAAAAAATACTCCGTGTCAACACATTATCTTACAATCTTAGCTCCTGACGACCACTACTCTATTTTTCAACACTACAATATTAGTGCCAAGGAACTTCCCCCTCTAGGCAAAGGAGAAATTCTACATGTAAAGCCTACAGATGGGTCTGGTAGATGGTTCAATGCTCGTGTAGAGCAGCAAGTGGATGTGAGATCATATGAAGTCAGGTCTGAGGATGGAAAGATCTTCAGGAGAAATAGAAGACACCTCAGAAGTAGTAAGGAGCCAGCATGCCAAATCAGACTCACCTTTCAGAGAGTCTGACCATCCCCAAACCTACTGTCAGTCCTCCGAATACCAGTGCCCCTCTGGAGGTACCACCACTTAAGGAATCTAGAGAAACGACATGTTCCAAGAAACCTGAGTGCCGTTCCTAGACTGTTAAAGTGCCAGAGCAGTCTTCAACCCCCAAACCAGTTGACCGTCCAGTTACTCGAAGTGGCCGAATGTCCCGACCACCAAGTTACCTTAAGTTCTTTGATGCTGATCATTTCTTTAAGCTTTAAGAACTTAGCACATTGTTGCTATATCATCTAGTTTTTCTTGTTTTGTATTCACCCGTGGTTGGATTTTTTTCTTAAACAAGAAAGGGTGTGACGATTTGCCAATTGTCTAGATCAGCCAATCAGCGTTAAGTCCGACCATGTGCCCTAGTTGTTGTTCGTTTTACAAAATGGCCGTGTAGCAGTACTTCGTTCTCAGAATAAATTTCTGTTGAGTTTACTGTTTATCGAGTTTATCGATCCTGATTTATACAACTGTTACACGAAGAACATCCTGCTACGATCTCGGAAGTTTGTTTCACTTAATAAGAGTGTGCTCTTGGATTCAGCTATCTCGAATCGTCCAGATGTGATTTGCATAGGAGACCTTAATTGTGATCTGTTACATCCCGTGGATAGTGAAAAACAAGGAAGAAAGTTAGCTTTTGAATATTTGCGATGTTTATGATCTTCATGATCTAATAAATGAGGCACCTAGAGTTTCCTCCACAAAAGAATCCTGCCTCGACGTTATATTGACCAATGTACCTTCACTTGTTCTTAAGTCTGGAACTGTTGTGAACTCTTGGCCTAATATGATGACATGATCATCACAGTTATACACACAACCTAAGCAGTTGTGAAATTAAAGCCTGAAAAAAATTCAGGCCTGAACGGGATTCGAACCCATGACCTCTGCGATACCGGTGCAGTGCCCTATCAACTGAGCTATCAAGCCATCTGGGAGCTGGGCACTTTGTGAGTTCGTGAGATACCCGTAGATGATGAATGCAAATGAATATGTGAAAGATCTTTCGTATATTCATCTATCATTCATCATCAGTTCGACTTCAGTTCGATTTCAGCTGAACTAACCATGAGCTGATTAAATCTGCTCTACAGAAAATTAAAGCAGGCAAAGTAACATACCTCCACACGTGCGCTGAAAGTGCGTCAATTTCGTCAATAACACAGCCTCTAAGCCAGTTAATTAACACTATCATTAGTTCGAAAGTGGTCCCTGACTCTTGGAAACGAGGTGAGATCGTACCCCACCACAAAAAGGAATCGCAGCTTGAAAAAGTAAATTTTAGATCTATCACTGTTCTTCCAGCGTTATCCAAGATCTTTGAACACATCCTACATCAACGACTGGCTGATCACTTTGGAAAAATATTTCAGAAGTACATGTTCGGATACAGAAAATATCACGGCTGCCCTGCAGCACTTCTCTCACGTACTTAACAATGGAAGGAAGATCTCGACAAACATAATATCATTGGTACGATAGCCATTGATTTGAGCAAGGCTTCTGACTGTTTACCACACGATCTTAGTTTGGAGGAACTAAAATTCTTTGGTCTTGGCGATCGTACGTTATCTCTAATGCGTAGCTATCTCTCCTCACGTTATCAAGTAGTAAAGCTCAGTGCTGCTTTCTCCAGATATGGCCGCCCGTGTGATTTTTGGTGGAAAGCATTGCATCTGGTTCTTCTTTGTTGACCTCAAAGTATTCTTCACCTGAGGCTGTAACTGCCAAGCGAGGCATGGATTTCTTCATAAGACCTTGATTTTTTTCTACCTCTCACCGGAATATAGCGAAACGTAGAACCATGTTGTCCGCAGTAAAGCGCGAGGTATTTTCGTATCTGCACTCGCCAATTCTCCGCTCTCAAACAACTTTTGGATAATTTAATCCGTGAAAGGATTCTTGCGGATTGTCCCCGCAATTTTACCGGTGCTGGCAAGGTGCTTAAGGTAGAATTTAAAGCTTTATTTGCTTCGTTAAACTGCATTCCGTCGCAAATTGAGAATTTCTTGTTGAGTGGAGGTGAGCTTAACGATCTAAACTTATTTTCTTGTAATGGCTTCCGTGCCTTCTTGCCGATAAATAAAACTTCGAAAGACATTTGTTCATTTGGTGGATTTCCATGCACTCAAATTCTGTTTTGAATTGGGTTTGTTGTGCAACCATTCTGTGAAAGGTAAATTAAGAGTTAAGATTGTAATTTACCTGTATTTCAGCTCCAGCTGTCGATACTGTTGCTTTTTGTACAGTTTCAAAATGAACTAATACGTTCAATGAAATAGGCTGAATAACCTTTAAAAATTTTAACACCATACTTGTTTGCATATTGCGTTGTCTTACTACTGGCAGCCATTTTGTTTTGCTTTATATAAACCGCGTATATTTAGCAAATAAAGAAGCCTAAGCCGTGCGTCACACTGTGACAAAACACGACGGACATTTGAGAACACGAGGGAAATGTAGAAAACACGAGCCGCAGGCGAGT
>Ga0100406_1614046_pt1 | contig 14484 bp, 3 predicted proteins | sample Orb8nscriptome_3_FD_81148 | JGI IMG/M metagenome (GOLD analysis project Ga0100406, IMG submission 81148) | Coral microbial communities from Puerto Morelos, Mexico - Orbicella 8 C C metatranscriptome (Eukaryote Community Metatranscriptome) | ecosystem: Host-associated > Invertebrates > Cnidaria >...
GCTTTTCCGCCTTGGCGCCGCGCCCGCTCCAGCTTCAACTGGTGAATGCTTCAGTGAAACTTTGCGGGGCGTTGTTCCGTGAAGCCCACAGCTCAATTTGGCGACAGAAATCGTTCGGGTTATAGGTGCTTGCCGTTTATTTCGAAGAGGCCGGCTGGAGGGGTGCCATTAGAGATGGCCGGGTTGCCGCTCAAGTACTGCTTGGCATCTGACTTCATATTTGCACTCCCCGGGATCACGAGTGCACCGTCGAAAGCCACAGTTGACGGAGGCAAGTGGCATCCAGGGCTCAGCATGCTCCGCCCTCCTGTGTGGGCGCCTCGGCCAACCTTGACCGCACTGTATGCTAAACTGGCAGCAGCGAACTTGTGAGAATAGAACGCCCCGCCTAGGTAGACGTCATCTCCGAGCGTGATCATGTCGAGCTCGGGGCAGCCCAGGAAACCTTTCCAATGGATCTGTACATCTTTTCCAACTTGAGCACCGCCTGCCTTAGCAAGCCAACTGAGCAAGGGCGTTAGGGAATATGGCTTCAAGGCTCCCACATTGTGCGGGGTGTTCACGCAGGCAGAAGCCCACTTCAAATTGTCCCAGCCACGAAGTTGCCCCCCTGACGAGTCCGTGACCCGCCCTAGCAAGCAGTGCTTGCTAAGCAGAAAGAGTCCAGCATGGCTTACCATCTCTAAAAGTGTGGACAGTGTGCAGCTTTGCCCAAAGAAGAGCAAAAGCCGCACCAAGTCGATGCCCACTTCAGGCGCAGCAATGGCTTGATTCCGCCACAATCTTCCCAGCGTTGGAGCAAGAGGGGCGCCCCAACTTTGGCACATCACCAAAATAGCGGTGAAGGGCAATGCCATGGTCCAAATGCGTAGGAAGCGGCCGGCAAAAGCATTGATGAGCAGCGCCGAGGCATACGGAAAAATGCCATGTGGAAGCCGTGCCTGCTGCTTGCGCTTGACCACAAACCTTCCATCAAAGCTTGTGCCCATCATAGTCCGCCATGCTGGAATGGCCATGCCAGCAGGCACGTAGGTTTGGTCCATTGTGGCAGCCCCCTGGCCCAAACTGGAGCCGCCAGTCAGGAGCGTCCAAGGCCCTGCGAAAGAGCGTTCCTTCATATGTATCCTTCGGCATGTCATCTTCCATCTTGCTTGCCATGCGGTGGATGCTTTCTCTGGGCGAGGGCTTGGCTCCAGAGTAATGCAATTGAAGGTCACCCTGCTTGACGTAAAGACATCACTTTCAATGCTGATCAGGTCAGCACAGAAGTATGCCACTGGGTTTAGGGGTGAAGGCATCCAACTCCAAGCGACGTCACCTCCCATCGCCTTCATAAAGAACGTGTTCGCAATGGTCTGGGAACAATCTTTCATCACCCCTGCAGCTGCTGTAGTGAGCAGGAGGCTAACCTCAAAGAAGAAAAGGTACAAGTGGCTTACCGAGTAAGAACCCTCCTGAAAGCGGCCCAGCAGAACCCACTTTGCTCCAATTGCCGCCAGCACCACGAACATGTCATAGAGCAATGTCGAAAGAACAAGGATGGCGGGCAGCACGACCACCACCAAACCCAAATCGGAAGAAAGTGTCGGCTGGCGACCGCCCACGAGCAATGGAATCAACTTCATAAAGATGTAGGACAAGTCGATGAGGAAAGGCCACAAACTTAAAACCTTCAACCACAGCAAGAACGGCATCACAATGAAAGAAGCTCCAAGACTCATGGGTGTTCGTCGAGGAAAACTCAAAAGCCGATCGGAGTCGATGTCGACAGCAGATAAGGCAGTGGAAGTTCCTGCGCTCCCATCGTGCACCTTTTGAGCGCCCACTTCTCCTGTCACGGTGCAATGCGGAAGCACAATAGCACCATCGCCCACCACAGCACCAGGCTTCAAAGTTGCATTTTGGCAAATGACACAATTGCTTCCGATGGACAAAGGCCGATGAAAGTGAAAGGTGCGATTTGAGCCGCCGAGGTTAATGCCGTCAAGGATGGTATTCTCCCCAATACTCAGCAAGTCCCAGGCTATCAGTGGCAAATCGTCACCTTGGGCAATGAAGGCACCTCTGCCCACCTGTGAACCCATGAGGCGCCAAGCAAAGTTTCGCATTTCTGACCTCTCCAGCGCCCTCATGACTGGCAAAACAAAAACGAACTCCTCAAACAGCCGGATGCCCTTTAGGCATGCCATCTTCCAGCCCCAGATCGGCCAAATGCCGTCCTTCACAGTGCCCAAGAAAAGGTTCTTGGCCATCCACATTAGAAAGAAGCCACCACAACACTGCAGCAAGATGGGAGAAACTTGAATAGGCCGAGGCATTCTCTATTGGCGGGAAACATACCACCATCAAGAGAAAGAAAGGTCCGTAGCTCAAGACCTGCAGAACCGAAGCAAGGCCTGCAGAAACAATTCCGAAGAGTTGCCTTACCAGCGGTGAAGCTTCGCCAATTGAGTGAATGTTCACTGGAACAATGGGCGCTTTGTCTGGCTCAAGGTCCTTTGCAGCCTGCACCGTTACAACAGCGTCACCGGATGGCTGAGGAGATTGATGATTTCGCAACTTGGCAAGAAGGGACTGCAAGGAGTTGGCCTCAAAAAGGAAGGTGGGTTTGATTCCTGTGATGCCAAGCGGATTCAGGGCAGCTGCCAATGCTCGGGATGCCTCCACGCCTGACAGTGAGTCCAGTCCCAGCTCATCAAACTCGGCAGTGTCTGTTAGCCCCTCGCGCCCGTTGGGTAGAAAACGGCTGAGGGAATCAATAACCGCCTCCTTGATGTCCGCTGAAGATGCTTGCGGCACTTTCTTCAGTGCGGCTGCTTGGGGTGCAACAGTAGGAAGCACAGCTGCCTCAGGCAATATGGTGGGCACCTCAAGCTTTGAAAGGATTGCGTTCAAACAATTTGCTTCGAACAAGAAGGTAGGCTTGACACTCTTGACACCGAAAGGGGCCAAGGCAGCTGCCAGCGCACGAGATGCTTCCACCCCTGACAAGGAGTCGAGCCCCAGTTCATCCAACTCTGCATCATCTGTTAAGCCATCAAGGCCATTTGGCAGGAACTTCTGCAAGGTCTGAACCAGGGCACTTTTCACATCTGCAAAGCTCTGGCCCTGGTGCGACGACAAAGCAACGGTCTCCGCAACCTTCTTCTGCTTCTCCCCCCAAACTTCTCGCATGAATCCTCGATGATAAGGGCTCTCGCCAAAGTCTTGCCTCACCTTATTCCAATCGAACTGCGTGAGGCAAGCACAGGGCAACCTGCTCCTAAGGTAGCCTCCAAAGCCAAAAATGCCTGATCCCCTTTCCAAGGTCTAAAGATCGAAGTGCTGCCCTCGGGCAAGGCAGAAGCCATGCCAAAATCCGCCCATGGGCCCCATTGTAAAGATAGTGTGGCTCCAGCAACTGGTCCAACCACATCACCTGGCCAAAATGCACGGCTCATGGCATCAAGAGCTGAATTGGCAGCACCATAGGCTGTCTGCCCCATGTTCCCCAAGCAACTGGTGACGGAAGAGAAGAGCCACAGATGCTTCAAGCGCTGAGCAGCATGCTCAGTGCTGGCTGAGCGCAAGATGTCCAAAAGCATTGCTGCGCCATCTACCTTTGGCTTCATTGTCATATCCAGGGTGCTGAAATTTTGGTGTGTGAAACGACCATCATGCAAAACCCCAGCCAAATGTGCAAGGCCAAAGGCATCTGCAGATCGCAAGATTTGAGCCATTGGATTGGGGTCTTGGCCCACGTCACATTTACAGAGTTGAACTTTGGCCTGCGTTTGAGACAGGGCCTGCCACAATTTGGAGTTCTCCTCTGGCACCTTCCCTGCGCGAGAGGCTAGCACCAGCAACTTCACGCCATGACCCGTGAGCCATTCTGCCGTCATCAAACCCAAAGCCCCTGTGCCACCTGTGATTCCAAAGGTTTCCGGCAAGCTAAGCTCTGAATCGCATTTCTTGAGCGGGAGTTGCAAGCTTTGCAACGTTCGGAGCTTCCGAACAGGTGGAACAAGGAGAACATCCTGGACTTCTTTGGCGTGCAGGGTGAGTTCGTCTGCGAAGCTGTTGAAGATTTGCACACTTTCGAAGTGCTGGCTGCTCGCAGAGTCTAGATCGATGCACCTCAAAGAGATATCAGATCTCAACTCCTGCCTGGCGGACCGGGCTGCTCCCCACATTGCTGCAGCTGGCATGCCGCGGAGGTCAATCTCAGACCCATGAGCCCCAACAGACAGAATCGCAGCCTTGCACGGTCCTTTTGGCAAGGCACGTAGCCACTGAAGCAAGGCATGTGGCTTTGCCCGGGTGTCAGCCAAGGTTTCTTGAAGCTGCCGTGGCTGCGATGGCTCTGCTATGAATACAAACACAGTTGATCCCAACTCCATCTCAGGTGGAAGAGCCGATGGATCCCCTACTTTAGCTGTGCATCCGCGCTGTGAGAGAGAGGATGCCATCTGCAAGGCCGAATCGCCACCAGACACCAAGAAGTTCTGCACACTTTCTGACTGACTTTCATCAGTTGCAAGCCACCTGGCTTCATACGCATCAGAATAAAGGTCTTGGCGTTGCCACTGGCTCTCAGCTGGATCACACGGCCAGCAAACCTTGGGTGCGAGACTGGTCGGGGGCAGTCTCGCAACAGGTCCTTCACCAAGCGATCCTGCAAAGGTCAACCCAATACCACACGAAAACAACCCAGCAGCTGCTTCCAAAATCGCACGCTCAGCCAAGTCTGAAGACACGACCCGGCCATCTGCCGGGGAGCCCAAACACACTGTGAAGACTTGCGGTGCAACTTCCATGCACCCGGAGAAAAAAGATGCCACTGCAGGGGAACCTAGGCAAATTTCCATCACAACATCACACTGCAGTGACTTCACTGCTGAAGTGAGCCCATCAAACTGCTTGCACTGAGCCAAGGAATTCTGGAAGTATTGATCGCTTGGCCTCTCAGACAGCAAGCCATGCTGAGCAGACGCCACAGGCACGGTTGGCGGCCAAAAACTGTTCACTACATCACATCGCTCAGAAGCCAATTTGATGCCATCAAACGGCCGGAGCACACCTGCTGTTGTGAAGCTGGCAACCTCTCCTGCTATGCCCTGTCCGCAAATCAGAGATGGCACGACACCCAAATCTTCAATGAAAGCTGCAGCAGCACAGTGCAATGCTGTAAAAGATGCTGCCTCAGCGGAGCCGCCATGGCCAATCGTTGAGAGCTCCTCCATCTTTTGTCGCATTCCATGCCATGGCAGCGGCTCAGAATTCCCTTTGGGAGCCATTGCCTGTAGCAACCGAAGCGTTGCAAAAGCGCTGTCGCCGACACCGTTGAGCACCAGGGCCAACCTCCTTTTCCTTTCCTTTGAAGATGCTTGAGGTGTGCATATCTTTCCAACAAACTCCGGGATGCTAGAAGCAACCACAGCTTGCCGTTGAAGGGGTTGAGATTGAATGAAACTTGGACGTACAGCTTTCAGCGCTGCTGCTCTTGCAATGCTTTCGAGTTGACCTGGATATCCATGTTCAGAGGTCTCTGTCACCCAAGCCTTGATGGCTTTCATTCCAAGCTCCCAGTCACGTGACACTAAGGGAATCATTACTGCTCGCGAGCTTCGCGCATTCGACTTCCCCGTTTCTGAGGAGCAAAGCACTGCATTGGCATTGGAGCCACCGAAACCAAAACCGCTCACACAGCCTGCCTGGGCCGAACCCGTGTCATTCAAGGGCTGACATTCAGTGACCACCTTGACGTGGACATCCTCCCAGTCAATGTGCTCGTTGAGCACTTTCAAATGAAGAGATGGTGGAATAAGCGATTGATGCAGGACAAGGACAAGCTTAGTCAATGAAGCAGCTCCAGCACCGCACTCCAAATGTCCAATGTTAGATTTGAAGCTGGCAGTGCGGAGTGCTGGCAGGTTTGCTAGCTGTGGATCATTCTGTGCACCACGTCCTCGCAGAGCCCTTCCCATAGCCACTATCTCGATAGGATCGCCCAAGGATGTGCCCGTGCCATGAGCTTCTGCATAAGTTGCATCTGCAGGGCTAATGCCTGCATCCATCCAGGCAGACGTCAGCAACGCTGCTTGAGACATTGGATTTGGCGCAGTGAGACCATTGGAGCGGCCGTCTTGGTTGGAAAAACTGCCTTTCAAAGCAGCATATGGAGCAGCCTTCTGAGGACCCCTGCTGTACGTTTCGGCCTCCGCAAGCATGATGCACGAGCATCCTTCTCCTCTCACATAGCTGTCAGCCCGGTTATCTCCAAATCGACATCGTCCAGTTGGGGAAAGCATTCCAGCTTCTGCAAACGCCTCTGTCCAGTATGGGTTGAACTGCACGTTGACGCCCAGGACCAAGGCTCCGGTGCATGCGCTGTTGCGCAAGGCCGCCATCGCCATGTTACAGCACACTAAGGATGATGAACAAGCAGTGTCCACTGAAGCTGACGGCCCTTGCAAGTCAAAGATGTAGGAGACCCTGTTGGAACAAATTGCAGTTGTCAAAGCAGGCCCAGTGTAGGCAGATGGGGGCCCAGCTTTCTTAATCACGATGTCTGTGAAGTCCACAGTGGTCACTCCAACATATACTCCAATCGGTGCACCCTTGGCTTTTGAAACACCGGCATCCTCCATTGCTTCCAGCGAATTCTTGACGCACAGGCGTTGCTGCGGATCGAGAATTTCGGCTTCTGACTGGCCCATGCCAAACGCCGGGGGATCAAAGCAAGTCACGGACTCTGCATCAAGGTATCCTGCTTCTGAGTAGCCCAGCGTCTCATATGCAGAACTCGTGTCTCGTGGCGCAGCTACTGGACGCCCAAGCGGAGGAAGCCGGACGCAATCCACAGCCCCAACGAGCCGTGACCACATCTGACGCAGGTCAGTGCTCGTGCCCAATTCGCCACCTGGAAGTGTGCATGCGCCACCCACCACTTGCACTTGCACGGCGCTCTGCGCCTGTATGGCCCCAACCTCTTCTGGCCCCTTGCGGACTTTGGGCTTTAGGCGGGCGACCAAGGAGGAACACAGCTGCTCTCCACTGACCACCTCGAAGGCCAAAGTTGCAGGCAAGGTGATGGACAAAGCCTTGCTGACGCGCGACGTCAAATCAACCGCCATCATTGAAGTGATCCCCGCTGTGGCAAACGGTTCCTCCATAGGGACTTCGTCTGGTTCACACCCCAAGAGAGAACGCAAGGTGTCCACAACGACCGCTCGAATATCAGTTTCCAGGGTCTCTGCAGTTGTGTCATTTGAAACTTCCTGGCTTGGAGATTCGACTTCCTGATGAGGCTCTGTGAGATCACGAGCCAGCACGTGGCGGAATAGAGCAGCAGGCCAAAGGTTCGATGGATTGGATTGATTTGCTGGGAAAACGCAGACTTGGCGGGGCAAGGAGCTTTTGCAAGCCAACAGGTGGCAAAGTAGCTCCATGCCAGCTTCAGGTGGTACAAAGCCCATACCTTCAGACGCCCAGAAGGCGTGGAAACCTGCACCAGCGCGATGTGCCATGCCTGTCTCTGCCCAAGCACCCCAGGCTACAGCTTGTGCACCTTGCCCATTGGCGGACCGGAGTGCTGTGAAGCCGTCTTGAAATCCATTTGCTGCCCCGTATGGTGCCAGGCGAGGATAGGAGAGTACTCCAAAGATACTGCTGAAGCAAACCAAAGTGCAAGCGTTTTTATCTTCACCCAGGCTTCCAAACACGCTGTTGCTGGTTGATGCCAAATTGAGAGTGCCGTCAACTTTGGGCCTCAGCACTTCTGCGCAGTCTGCCCATCGAAGGTCCTTCGCAGCTGGTACCATGCCACTCTCCGGCAAAAAGCCTGCAAGATTCAGAATATGCGAGCAGGTCTTTGAATTTTTGGAGACATATTCCATCAAAGTTTCGCAACTCTTCAGGTCTGCTGCGTCTGCACGGAAATAATGTACGTGGCAGCCTGGTCCACTCACTGAATCCTGTGACGCATCTGTTCCCAAAGTAGATTTGCCAGGACCCCCTTTGCTGCGTCCAGCAACGACAATATCACTCAGCTGGCCGCACTTCTGCAAGGTTGACACTAGCAAGCGCCCCAGGCTGCCATTTCCACCCACAACAATGCAACTGGAGCCATTCCCTTCTGGGCCAATGAAGCCTGGCTTGCCTGACATCCCTGCCAACTGCATAGTTGCTTCATCCGTTTCGGGCATTTGCAAGCGCTTCAGGCGAGGAACAAAACGGCGACCGCCAGCCCACGCCACCTCTTCTGAGCGAGCCTGAGGGTCACAGAGGTGTGCGGCCTGTGCCTCAGCTACAATAGCGCTGCCTGCATCACTGGGTGATGCGTGACCACAAAGCTCAACAAGCCGCCAGGCGATGTCAGATTCTGCTGCAGCTGCACGAGCAAATGCCCAGCAGGCTGCGATTGCAGGATCTTTTGGTAATACCTGCCCTTCTGCAGCCTGATCCGTAGGATGCTGTGTAGCCACCAGAATGCTGCCAATCTTGAGAGCTTCTGCTGCTCGCACGATTGCAAGCATCATGCACAGTCCTCTCTGGACTGCCATCCTCACTCTTGCATCACCATCTGGACCCATGTCGACCATATTGCCCGCGGGCAGCAGCAAACAAACTCCGGCGGGCGCATCCATTCCAGCAAAATTGGAGATGGTGGGAACATCGCCTATGGAGCACTCCCCAATGGCTCCTCCAGCATTGAGGGCGGCAAAACGTGCAGAGACAGCGTGTAGCAAGTCTGAAGAAACAGGAGCAGAATCTGAGCCAGCAGAGAGGACCAACCATTGGCCAAACGAACCTGTGCAAGGCACAAAGGAACTGCTGCACCAAGCCAGCTCATAACAGTGCTCCCTGATGTACTTCAGATCTTGGGATCCATCTTGATCTTCAAGTTCTGCTTGGGCAATGCTGCTATCTCTCTTTTTCAATTCACTTTTTATGACTTTTCCCGAGCTGTTCAAAGGCATTGACTGCACCACTTCTACGAGACGTGGAATCTTGAAATCCGCCAGCAAATTGCCACAGAACTTCTGCAGGTCTGCCGTGCTGGGAACTGCCACGCCATCCTTCACCATAACCACAGCCTTCACCAACTCTCCAATCATCTCTGGTCCAGGGACCCCATAAACGGAGCAAAGTGAGACAGCTGGATGAGCGAAGAGCGCATTCTCGACCTCAATGCAATACACATTTTCGGATCCGACCAAGATCATATCCTTCAAACGGTCGATGACATGCAAAAAGCCAGATGGGGTGATGTAGGCCAAATCACCTGTCCGGAACCAACCACCTGGCAGGAAGCTGTCAGGGTCAGCGGTGCTAACGCCGCTCTCAGGCTTCAGGTATCCTTTGAACACCGTGGGCCCACGAAGTTGCACCTCACCAACTGTCTTTCCATCCTGCGGCACTGGCATGGCCGTCTCAACATCTGCCACTCTCACCTCAATCCCCTCGAAGGGTTTTCCTGAAGAGCACAACATCTCCATCTGCTGTCCCAAAGGAAGCAGTCTTTGCTCTGGACTCAGCATGGACATTGAAATTTTTCCGCAGCACTCAGTCATACCATATGATTGGAAGAACTCACAGCCGAAAAGCCGTTGAGCTCTCAAGACTGATGCCTTGCTGAGCGGCGCGCCCCCGCAGGACACCAATCGCAGGCTTGGAAAGCGACCATCAAGTGAACGACTGGAAGGGGAAGCTAGAAGCAAGTTCACCATGGATGTTGCCATGTTGGTTGCTGTGATCTCTTTGGAACGCATTGTCTCAAGCGTACCTTCAGGATCAAAGTTTCCCTGGAGCAGCACATGTTTCCCCCCAACGGCGGTGATAGAAAACATTGCAAATGCGTCCACCAAGTGAAACATTGGTGCCACATGAAGCCACACATCTTCCGAGGAAAAACGATGTTCCGAAATACAATGAAGCGCGTGAGTGTGAACAATCGCATGGGAAAGCAACACCCCCTTGGATCGCCCAGAAGTGCCGCTGGTAAAGTACATTTCACATGGCAAGTCGGCAACGCTGCTCTCCTCTAGAGGCCACAATCCATTTGCAGGCGGTGCAGGCGCTGCAGGCGCTGCAGCGCATTCCATCACATCTTCCAGAACCACGTTCTGTGGTCCCTCAGAGCCATCTGGCAAACCGCCTGACCAAAAGATCGGCATCGAAGAGAGTCTTTGCTCGCATAGCGCCAATGTATTAGAGACCAGAGATGCAGAATCAACATGAGAAATCAAAGCACTAGGCTTTGCATCATCCAGAAGCCTCAACAGTTCAGGAGGCTGCAGCCGAGGACTCAGGTTGAGCGCCACAGCCCGCAAGCCTGGAGCTGTCACTGCATAATGCGACACCAGATGTGCTGAAGAGTTCGGCAAGATGATGCCAACCCTTTCTCCGGCTTGGATGCCACATCCTTTCAAGGCTTCCCGCAAAAGGAAGACTCTGGCAGCCATTTGGGCATAGCTCCAGCTGAGTTCGCCATCCTGGATTGCATTGGGCTTGTCATTGTTGTGGCTTGCCAATGCCATCCGCAAACATTCTGCTATGTCCCATGAATTTGAACGGCCATGGTGTTCAAGTGCCTTTTTGGTGAAGGCTGATGCTGCGTCTTTGGGCGAGGGCACTGGCAGCTGGACCAAAGGTAAAGGTTCAGTTGGAAGAGGATTCACCTGAGCAGTTGGCATTTGTCCTGTGGCACCTCGCGCGTAGAAAGACGGAGCCCCATAGCACACCATCGCCTCGATGAGAACGGGCCCTTTGCCACTGCTGCAGTGCTTGTAAGCCCATTCAGCGACTTCGTCCGCCTCTCCGTCAGACGTCAAACGCCGTGATGGGATGCCAAAAGACTTGCCCAGTAGCACCATATCCATTCGCTCAGGCACATGTGTACAATACACTTCATTTTGCTGGGCTCGCTGAAGCCCGGAAATCATGCCAAGCTCACCATCCCGCAAAATTACACAAATCACTGGGAGTTTCATAGACGCAGCGGTCGCCATCTCAAGCCCAGTCATCAAGAATGCACCATCGCCGACGGTGGCCACACAAACCACCTCTTCTCCTCGAGAGCGACCAGCCAAGGCAGCTCCAAGAGCTGCCGGCACACAGTAACCCATGGAGGAAAAGTCCGTTGGTGCTAGGAAGCGCCGGGGTCCTGCCAAGCGGAGAAACTCTGCTGCAAGGACCGTTCCATTCCCTGAGTCAGACACAAAGACCGCTTTTCCAGGCACCACAGCTTTCTGAAGCGCAGCATACAGCCCAAATGGGGAACACTGGCCGGCTAGTGGCAGCTCGACTGCTTCAGCCCGCATCTGTGCAAGAAGTGATTCATGAGCCGCTTTAAGATCTGCTCTCAAGGTCTGATCATGAACTCTGCCATGTGCACTGTTTGGCCGCTGGTTTGGCTCCACACCTTTGCGCGCAAGTTCTTCAAGCATTAGCCCAAGCACCTCTGCTGCATCTCCCAGTACTGGCAAGTCAGGTAGGAAGTTTGCTCCCAGTACACAGGGATCTGCATCAACATGTATCACCGTGTTCCTTCTTGCAGGCCACTGCCTTCTGCATGATGCAATTTCACCCATCTGAGCCCCAAGAATCAGAATTGTATCACATGTATCTGCAACTTCCCTCAGCTGATTCGGCATGGCTGGGCCGGCAATGGGCCAAAGCCAAAGTGGGTGGTCCTCTCGGATCACCCCCTTCCCAGAAAAGGTGGTTGAGACTGGGGCCTCTAGGGACTCAGCCAGCCTTTGTACCAGACCGTCGGCGGTACGGTTGGCGCAACCCATCCCCACATGAATCCAAGGGCGGTGGGCAGATAACAACAATTCCACGGCTCTTTTGGCACCTTCAGGAGGAAGCGCAGGATCCTTGAGTGGCAACCGGGGTGCCTTCAGAGATTTTGGCACTGTCGGCTGAAACGCTAATGCTGGCCCGTGACATTCCACAAGGGAAGGTCCACGTGGACAATCCGCTCTGGTACCACGAGAACTTGTCAGGAAGTCGCTGCGAGGTAGGAGCACTGTCACCGGAGCACATGGAGGTGAAGCAGCCAATTGGCTTGCTGCACGCACCTTCTCGGCCAGGTTTTTGTCACCTACGAACACTTGCTTGGAGAATTCAGCAAGTGGACCAATGCTACCAGATTCTGCACCTTCCTCCAATCCAGGGCTCAGCACAAGCAATAGAAGTGGAACACCATCCTGCCAAGCCTCACCAACTCCTGACAAGACTGGTAGCGAAAATGCATCCACGGAGTCGAGCAAACAAGCTCCAATTGTTGAATTCATGCCGATGAAGCAACGTGCGGCGCCGTCTGCCATGAAACCAACGCTCTGGGCATCGGTGCAGGCGACCACATTGACACAAGTTTCTTGCGCAGCTTCCTCCAGCGCTCGCAACAAGCGTTTGTGTCCTGGATTCGTGCATGCTGAGAATAGCAGCTCCACATCTGCAGCTGTCAGCGCGTCAACAAGTGATTTGGATGCCCCGGAAAGGCTTTGTGGGAGCATGGCATCCGACTCAACACGAGCAGGGAGCTTCTGAACTGTCAGAAGCGATGTCTGTGCCGAAGCAGCATGCTGAAGAGCCGGTAGTGGTGCGCCGTTCGTCTCAGTAGATGGATGTGCCGACAGAGCATCACAAGCTGCAAAGTGTGCCAGGTCCGACCCAGACGCAGTATATGTAGCGATGCCCATGCTCTTGGCCATGAGAAAGGCATCCATAGTCTGGTCATTGAGCACCACCAGCAGAAGCGGCAGCCCCTGCGCATGCGACAGCTCCAAACCCTGCGGTAGCAAAGCACGAGCCTCTGAGAAGGCGATCACCACACCACGGCTGCTCGCTTCCTGCGCATCTTTTGCTTCCCCACGAGCAACACCAATGGCACTTGGAACTGCCACTCCGGGGTTCTCGGCTGCAAAGCTGCTTGGCCGGGATCCACAACCTGGACAAAGAAGCTGCCAAGATTTGTCGGAGCTTTCCCACGCGATTGCAGCAATCTCAGCACAGTAGCCAGGCTCAGCAACCAGGGTACACTTTAGATGTTCTCCTCTTGCTTGCAAGGTTAAGTTTTTGATGAAGGAAACCAGTGGGTCAGATGCATGTGCTGCTAACGCTGCAGAGGCTGGCCGAGTTGGCAATTCTGGTTGCTGAATTGGAGTATATGGATAGCCTTGACCAATCGTGCTGTCCCATTCAAAGGAACCATGCTTGTTGTACAAGTCACAAGCAATTTCAACCCCAACAGGTCCAGGCCGCCCCTGAAGAGAACATTTGCACGCTTGGGCAATTGCGGCACAGATTTCTTCCACTGAAGCCGGACGAAACAATGCCTTGCAAACGGGCTTCAACACTGCAAGGTTGTCGACATCATGCAATTGAAAGCGTTCGTTCCCAGCCCGCACGCCGGCTGTCAACACGAGCATTGGGGTGCCATCTCTGAAGGCACAAGCCACGCCAGCAAGAGAATGAGTCACGCCAGGACCACCAATCAAACAAGCACAGCCCAAGCGCTTCTCCTTGTGCCAAACACCCCAGGCCATGTAGGCTGCAGCTTCCTCATTGCCAATGAGATGCATGGCCACGTCTCCAGCTTGTGGCTTTCCTTGGGGGCGGCAAATGGCATTGTACAGAGCCAAATTTTGAACGCCCGGGATGCCAAAAAGACGTTCAACCCCAGACAAACGCAAGGCTTCCACCACGATCTCACCGCCTGAATGTATGTTTCCAGGCTGAAGTTTCAACTGTGGAGCTGCAGCTGCAGCTTCAGCCACAGTCAGGCTCAATTTTTCAGAGTCGTGGGACCCCCCGGGCTCGTCGGATTCTTGGGGCTTTTGATGGCCGAGGACTTGTTGCGCGGAGGGCGCTGGGTCCTGGGATTTTTCCGGCTGAAGCAACCTGCTGTCCTTGGCCAACTTCTTGAACGCCGTGACTGGTAGTGGACTTGTTTCATGTGCCAGCGGTTGGCTATGGCCGCCATGGCTGCTTTCGTCAATTTTCTGCAAGCTTAGAGCTGTGAACCAAATGTAAGAAAAAACCATACTCAAAAGAGACAAGCCCATTGGAAACAGGAGAACATATGCAGCCTTCATCTCCGGTGCCCGCATGTTCTCTGGATTCTGGCTTTGTTCGAGATCTCCCTGATTGATTACGGGAAGACTGTGAGGGGAATCTCCATCAGCACTTTGCACGAACCGAATAGCAAGTGGTTTGACCCATTCAGGTTCGTTTGAATTCGCAGCATCCTTGAAGGTTTGAGACCTTCCATTTACGCGCTGGGTCTGCAGCAGCACTTTGCTCAGCGATTGTCGCGTCTCCTTGAGACAGTCAGTCGACTGGCAATCAAGCTCAGCTGTTGCTGCAATGATCAAGAGGAAACCTATCATGAATGAAGCTCCACGCGTCATTACACCTGGTGCTCCTGATGAGGACGAAGTATAGGATGGGTAAGATGATCAAATGATGTAAGGTGTTTGGTTCAGTTTGATGAAG
>Ga0100406_1219917_pt1 | contig 14289 bp, 10 predicted proteins | sample Orb8nscriptome_3_FD_81148 | JGI IMG/M metagenome (GOLD analysis project Ga0100406, IMG submission 81148) | Coral microbial communities from Puerto Morelos, Mexico - Orbicella 8 C C metatranscriptome (Eukaryote Community Metatranscriptome) | ecosystem: Host-associated > Invertebrates > Cnidaria >...
ATTAACAGACTCACTTATTCGTGATAGAATGGTGGTGGGCATCAATGACAATTCTGCTCGTAAGAAGCTCCTGCAGACAAGCAAGCTCACTTTAGGACAATGTATAGACATCTGCAGATCTTTGCAGACATCAGCAAGCCAGCTAAAGGATATGCATCAAGAGGATGTCTGTTTCATGAAGGAAGACAAATGAAAAACAGTTGACAAAAAGAAGACAAAGGTTCCAGACAAGAACCAAAACGAGTCACAAGAACGCAAGTGCAAGTTTTGTTCCAGGCACCATCCTTTCACTAAGAAGAACTGCCCTGCATGGGGAACATCTTGCAACAATTGTGGCAAGCCAAACCATTTTGTGCAGTGCTCAAAAAAAAAAACCATCCGGCTGTCCAGGACAAGTAGATTTTCCCTTTGGGCAAGTAACTTTCTCTCCTTACTTGCCCCATGGGTAAGAACCCAGGTAAGCTGTTCACCGACTAAATTTTTGATAACGATTTTAAGAAGAAGAGGTGAATTTTAGGCTCAAGGGTAATCAAGTGTTTAGATGAAGCTTGACGAAAATTTCAATTTACAGCATTGTTTTGTTGATTGCGTGACGCGTGTTCACAGCTCAGAAGTGGTTGCCTGCATGTGATCAAAAGGATTAAAAATAGCCGCCTTGTTGGGCACGAAAACGCTGTGTTTATTTCTTAAAATTTTAGCAATTTTCTGCGAGCATTTTCCAGTTTCCCTGTACAAAACTTAACTCAACAATGTTATATTAAAGTTGTAGAAATTGTATGCAAAAAGAAGCCACATATTTCTACCACAAAAATGAAGCAGCATTTTTGATGCTAAAATCCAGGTAAATCTCTGTTTTCAGCGAAACATACAAGTTTGCTAGTGATAACATACTTGGGCACTGCCGTGCAAAATGAAAAGTATTATATTATTAAAAAGAAATGGATAAGTAAGTCATCAAAATACTTTCAGAGTTCCTGGAAGATGACTTAAAATAGTGTTTCTTTCAAATGAAGACGTTTTCCCTCTACTGAAACTATTTTCTTTCACCCAAATGAAAAAATATGCTCTCGCCGGCAAATTCGACACTGTGCCTGTGTCAAAACTGAAGTGGGAAGGCAACTTGTTGTTAATTCTGCGTGTTATAAATTTCTCACTCTTCTCTTCACAATGATTTCATGGAGCTAGACAAGAGCTATGCAGGTGAACATTCAAGGAGTTGAACACAATCTTCAACGAATTCAACAAATTGATTCAAGGCTGTGTAATAACAAAGATACCCAGCGGGTAATACAGGAACTAGGAAGTAAGTACACGAACAAACAACAACAACTTTGCAAACTTTGTTTCTTCAACTGGGAGGCACTGGCAAAAGATGCTGTGGAACAAAATTTAATTTCTGATGACATTTTTTTATCATGTTTGAAAATTCCAGGAATGTTGAATTTGATGCCATAAAAACATCTGGTGATGGTAAGTGCCTTTATCGCTCTGCTTCCCTTATGGGAATAAAGATCTCCATTTGTTGTTAAGGCTTCTCACTGCAATCGAGCTGTTTTTACATGCATCTTACTACGCAAGACATCCAAAATTTCACACTACTTCAATGTGATTATAACAGTGTTCATCCATGTTAATTATTACAAACCATACAACTTCATAAAAGCGGAATGAAGAAGTTAAAAGTTGTGGAAGTATTACAATATAATGGCATAAACTTGAAAATGATCAGCACTAAGAGGACTACAGTCAAGATGGGTTTATTACATTAAAGCACGCCTGTAGTCTGACTTCCATTTTTGGGTTCATGAATTATTAATGAGTTTGAAAACTTGGACAAGTGGGGAAGTGCCCCAGGCAAGCACTGAAAATCTGAGAGTTACTTGCCCAACGAGCAAGGTGGAATTTAAATATTTTTCGAGCCCTGTTGCGGTGTGTTGCTAAGAATCTAAGTAGAAAGTGCTGTCTGTGGTTTACACATCCGAAGATTAGGTGTATGAATATGTGGCCGTGGTTGAAGTGAAAGAGCAGGTTAATGCATTAGCCTCCAGTCGTCACCCTAACAAAGTTTTTGCCACTCTACTGGTCAATGGAAATCAGGAATAGTTTCAGTTAGACAGTGGATGAACAGTAAACATCATGACCGATGAGACAGTGTTAAAGCTCTGTGGCCAAAACGGCTTGAGTGAATTAGAAGAAACCCCTGTGACCCTGGTAATGTACAACCAGTCACAGGTCAAACCCTTGGGCAAGAAGCGATTCAAAGTCGTCCACCCCAAGAACAATAAGAAATACAGCACTGAGTTTCATCTTGTTCGTGGTGATTGTAAATCCATTTTGGGCTTGAGGGCCAGTGAGCACCTTCAGCTGCTAACAGTCAACAGCCAGAATATCCTTTCTGTGGAGTCAAGCGGTGTGGAGGAGAAAGGTCCCAAGGTGGAAGACTACATTTCGCAGTACAGCAATGTGTTTACTGGAGAAGGCAAACTAGAAGGGCTACTCCACTTGGAGATACACAAGAATGTCCAGTCAGTCCAGTTACCTACACGGAAAGTCCCCATTGCCCTCAGAGAGCCTCTAAAAGAAGAATGGACAGATTGTCAAATATTGGAGTGATTCAAACGGTTGATACACCTATGAACTGGATTTCAGCACTTGTGGTCACAACCAAGAAAAGTGGCAAAGTTAGACTGTGTATTGACCAAAAACCATTGAATGAAGCTTTTCACAGAAATCACTACCCCTTACCTACAATAGAGGATGTGCTACTTCTGTTATCAAAGGCCCGTGTGTTCACAGTATTAGATGCAAAAAATGTGTTCTGGCACATACAGCTGGATGAGCCAAGCAGCTTTGCTACTACCTTTGGAACACCTTGGGGATGCTTTTGGTGGCTTCACTTGCTTTTTGGTGTGTCCCCAGCTCCAGAGGAGTTTCAGAAGAGGATTGATATTGCACTTGAAGGCCTACCAGGGCAGAAGGCTATAGCAGATGACATCCTGGTGTTCGGAGCAGAAGACACCGATGAGGAAGCACTCAAAGATCATGACCAAAACCTGCGAGAAGTGTTCGACCGTTGTCAGCAGAAGGGCATCAAGCTCAACTCAGAGAAGATACAGTTCAGACAGAAGCAAGTCAGCTACATGGACCACATCATATCGTCAGAGGGTCTCCAGGCTGATCCAAACAAGCTGAAAGCTATCAATGAAATGCCACCTCCAATGGACAAGGCAGGTGTCCAGACAGTACTAGCCATGATAAATTACGTACAGAAGTTTGCTCCCAACCTAGCAGATTTGGCCAAACCACTGACAGAGCTTGTCAAGAAGGACAATGAGTTTGTCTGGGACAAAGAAGTTCATGGCCAGTGTCTAGATCAAGTGAAGCAGGTTTTAACCCAGGCACCCATGCTCAAGTTCTTTGACCCCCAAAAGAAGACCGTACTCCAGTGAGACGCCTCTATGAGTGGTCTTGGGGCATCCTTGATGCAGTATGGGTACCCTGTGGCATATGCCTCCAGGGCTCTGACGCCTACTGAGACTAACTACGCTCAGATAGAAAAGGAACTACTAGCAATTGTCTTTGGAGTTGAGCGATTTGAGGGCTATGTCTGTGGCAGAAAGATCTTTATTGACACTGATCACAAACCTCTGGAGTCTATTATGAAGAAAAGTCTATTGAGTGCACCAAAGTGATTGCAGAGAATGCCGTTGCATCTACAGAAATTTGACTTAGACATTTCCTACAGAAAGGAAACAGAAATGCACATGGCTGATCTACTTAGCCGAGCTTACCTTCCCCCAGTTAAACAAGACATAGTTGACACCCAGGAAGTATGGAATGTTGCTGACACAAGATCACCAACAGAAGTTGAGACTGAGTATGTAGACATGGCAGAGTCTGTGCCCATTCAAAAACTAACCTTGCAGGAAATCAAAAGTGCCACTGAAGTTAAATGCAGAGCTCCAGGCATTAGCTCCTATTATCACACAAGGCTGGCCAGAGAGAAGGGCTGACGTACCCTCCCAGCTGCAGGTCTATTTTCCCTTCAGAGAAGAGTTGTCAATACAGGATGGTGTTGTGTTCAAGGGTGAGGGCATTGTAGTACCATCTAGCCTCAGGCAATGCATGATGGATAAAGTACATGCCAGTCACCTGGCCATTCAGGGGTGTCTCAGGAGAGCCAAAGAAGCCTTCTACTGGCCACGCATCTACAAGCAAATCACAGAATTCATCGCAAGGTGCAGCATTTGCAACAGCTACAAACCAGAGCAGCGGAAAGAACCTTTGAAATGTCACAAAATACCTATATGACCATGGCAGAGCAACTCAGCAGACCTGTTCGAGCTCGATGGCACCCAGTACTTGATTACAACTGATTGCTATTATAATTTCTTTGAGTTGAATATACTGACGTCTACGACAGCCACAGCGGTTATTAACAAGCTGAAACCTAATCTGGCAAGATATGGTCTTTTAGACTGACTCACCTTTCTTGAAAAAAGCTGCTGATGAACGCCATGACCTACACTTGTCTCTACTGGACTTCCGGAATAAACCATCAGAAGGAATGGACAGCACCCCTGCACAGTGTCTCTTCTCACAGAGAACCCATACCACACTACCCATGGCTAGCCACATGCTTCAGCCAAAAGTCATTCTGATGTACATCTTAATTTGTAACAGACGCAAAACAAGCAAGCGCTCTCCTTCAAGAGAGGTGCTAAAGAACTGCAGCCATTAAAGGATGGTGATGTGGTGTGGGTCCAACCTCTACCAGGTCATTCAAAATGGTTTAAAGTGCAAGTGAGTAGTCAGGAAGCTCTACGCCCCTATCAAGTCCGCACAGAGTATGGTAGGCTCTACCTCCGAAACCATTCACATCTTTACAAAGTTCCTGAGAACTTTCAAGCGATGCCAGACAAAGACACTGAAGAAATTGAAGGCCAATGCTCAAAACTCTACTCCCCGCCAGGAAACCTACTGAGGAGACACTCCAGGTGTCCCCTGAACCTTCAGCATTGCAGTTACCAGATGTTTCACAGCCAGATTTACAGCCAGCTTCGCCAAGTGTTTCCGCCCCCTGTCTCTACTAGAACTGGCAGGATTGTTAGGAGACCTGCTTACCTCAGGGATTTCACCACCTAGGAATCCTGTGTAAAGGCTTTTCAAACAGCTCTGAACAGGGAACACTGTTAGATTTGTTTGTTTAATCTCTTGTCCTTCCGTCTATTGCCTACCCTACCGTCCCCTCATTTCCTTGTTTTGTTTGTTCAAGAAGGGAGATGTAACAATGTTATGATGTCACAGGCCCTTTGGGCTTGTGCAGTAGAATGAGATGTATACTGGATGTAGTTGTAGTTGTATTACGGCTAGTAATGGCGGCTTTTATGAGCTTTTATGATGTATCCCAGATGTAGTTGTTGTTGTATTACGGCTAGTAATGGTGGGCTTTTATGAGCTTTATTAAAACCATTGTGTTATTATTGTTTGGTCTTGTTTATACTACGCCACACTGCACAAGGAATCTGTTTCATGAAAGGAAGAACCACTGTGTCACCTCAAAGTCTCCTCTAATTGAGTCCTAAGGAATAGTTGAAGAGGTTCCATACCACAAACCTTTAAGAAAATCTCTGCTAAAAATTCCCATTTTTAAGAATTTCTGTTAACGGAAGATATTAAAATGCCGCTGAAGACACTAAGAAAAGAGATGTCCAAATATTTATATCAAGTTAAAGTTTCTAGACTGTATGCTGCTAGATTGGCTTCTTGTTTGTTTATTCTGACCGTGTGAACAAGAGTGACTGATTCGATGTGAAGTATATATGAAGTAATTCATATTTGAACTGCAGTTGTAGATGAAAGTGAAGAATGATCATCGCAGTAAATTTTCCAATTTAAGCAATTGTAAAGGAGAAGCCTGAAAAACTCAGGGCTTCAACAGGATTCGAACCCGTGACCTCCGCGATACTGGTGTGATGCTCTACCAACTGAGCTATGAAGCCACACATTGGAAGCGAGGTCAATTAATTGAGTTCATATCTTCCTGTGAGGGGTGAAATGATGTGAAGTATATATGAAGTAATTCATATTTGAACTTCAAGCACCGCGAAAACATGAAGATCAGAGCCCTTTCAAGTAAGTTTTGACAACAGATCACAGATTTAAAGCAGCTTTTCGGACTTAAGAAACAAAAATGGTAACGTACATTATTACTCTGAAGTTGAATTCAACTTTTGGAACAATTGGTAAAGCCACAGGCGTTAAAATGACTGCAAAAGCAGTCGGCAAAAACTCAAGCTTTTGCTTTAGCGTGAAGAATAACTTGAACATGCAGTCATGCAGCAAAGCATGTCTACGAAATTTTGAACATTTTTTTCCTTTTAAATAGGTTTCATCGCCTCAGCTTGAATGAAAATTCATTGTTATTAAACTTCCTTTTGCATTTCTTTCATTTTGTCCCCTGTATTAAGGAATTTTAGGTTTCAAAAGTGAACAGTAACTTGCACGCTGGATTTCTGCATATCTAATTTACAGTGACCTCCAGGCAGTTTGTTTATTTAGTTTATTCGCTTTGTTCAAGTATTTTTTGGAGTCTTATTCAGCTACTACAGAACTGCCAAGAAAAGAACTAAATGGCCACTGTGACAGTAATTTAACACAGTTGAAATACGACCGATCTCAAAATAATTGGCTTGTTTTTGTCGTCTTTTTCATTTACAACTTTCATCTTTCTTTCGCAGCGCCGTAATATGTCGTCGCGCTGTGAAAAAATTACTTGATTTCTTGTTTTCAGAGTGATTTTTACACGAGTTCTTTGCTTTTATTTTTCGTTGCTTTGTCAAATGTTAGCCGTTATAGTACAAGAATGAAATCCTGTACTATTTGGTTTCGTTTTTTTCCTCCAAAGTCAATAATTAACTCATTTTCACACATTCAATTTTCTCAACTTCTGTGGGACATTTTGTCGCACAGTAAAGAAAAAATATAATTTCTTGTTTTTCTTATCAGTTTTACACATCAGGTTGAGTTCTTTTTGTCAATATTTTTTTTGAAATTTCGGCCCTTCATTTATTCAACTTTAAATAAACGGTGTCTTGACACCTGATCTTGTGTAGCCTGTGGTTACTGCGCATATGGTTTATTTTTGTGCTTTCGCTTGCTCTGAAATATTCCAAAAAACGCCATGGAATTAGGGGTGGGTCATTCAGGCGTCAATGGGTTAAATGAAACTTGCATTCGCAAACTGAAACATTTTGCGCAAACATATATGGTTTGGACTCAGTTCTTTTTTTGTGAACTGCACGTCATGCAAATAATATTGATGGGAGCCTAGGGAATACACAACAACAACATGTACCATCATGGACGAAATCCCAATAGTGCATTTTGCACTAAAAACAATCGTTCCTGTCCTAGAATTCACCAAGTTACTGAGCGGGTAAGACTCATTTTATTCAAAATTTCCCAGGGCAAAGCCTTGATGACATGTTAGTGTATTCCAAAGACTATGATTCTTCGGCTGATTATTGAATTCTGAACTCTTTTGAAACCCATCCTCAAAGTCCTGGGCTCAACCATAGCAAACGAAGCATCAGAAGTCTCAGAAGAACACCTGCTTCTGTTTGTAGAAAAACAAAGATGGCCGTTCTAAAATCAGGATGAAATCTCCACGCACATGATTCACCTTAACAAGCAGCCATTTGATCGGTTGTTTATAGTAGCTCCAATCTGATTGGTGTGACATACATAAATCCCTCACTCTTCCATTGACCCATTGACCCATTGACCCAATGATAACATACCCCAGACCCACCGACTAAGAGGTATTTTTTTTTACAAAAAAATAACTCAAAAACAAACTCTCACGGAATGGAGCAAAACTAAGCATAAGCTCACAAGCACACATTGCGGACCTATTTTTAATTAAAAGCTGTTATGGAAAATTGAATTCTGGCTATCTATAAGCAATTTTGTGAAGTTTTGTGTGATATCCAAAAATCCATTACATGACCAAAGGCATTCCACTCCTAGATATGAAAATCCTCTACAGCATGGAGATTGTGTACTTGCCACAGTGTAAATAAAATCTGAATTATAATGCTATTAATTATAAATTGTTAACTTATAAGGTAATGATTTGATCTAGTTCCCTCTTTCCCACGAGGGTCCCCTTTGAAGGCTTTTTTGGTTTAAAATAGGCATCCTCATAATCTAAGTCAATAAGCACACTTATTATTTAAGCACCCCTATTCTAACAAGTGTCCCCATTCCGACTGTGTGTACATTACTGCTCTATCAGGGCACATCTATGGTACATCCTCCTTCCAAATATAAAAATGCCATATTTCTTGCATAATTAAGAGAGAACTTGTCTTGTTAGTGTCTCGATATTGACTGTTATTTTCATGCAAGTGCACAAATTCGTCACACCAAAGATCTCTCATTCATTTTACACATTCAGATGTTTACATTAACAAAGAAGTAAATAACCCATCCCTGATAAGGGCTTCCCGACCCCCCCACCTAAAAAAAAAAACAGGCACGCATGTAACTGATTCATTGCTACATTATAACAGTACCACAATAAACAACAATTACATTCTTACAACATTGCTGAGTGATTGCCTGTTGGAAAAGTTTTGCAAAATAGCATGCAAGGGCTATTTTTTGTGTTATGGAGCCTAAAATACCTTGCACATAGATTATAGGCGTGTATTTTACGTCAGTATTTTAATTTTTTCTGGGTTTGCTTATGACAAATATTGAAAAATAATAACAGGAACTGCACCGCTAAGTGGTAGAAAAATCTGTGAACTGATCTACTTGAAGCCAAAATCTCAACTAATCGTTTTGGTGCTCCTTTCTGACTCAAAAAGATTTTGTCGTCAGAAGATATCTCCTGGTTTGAATCAGTTAAAATGAAGTTACAATTCAAAATCATTATGTTAAAAAATGTGAAGGTATGTTTTATACAGCACTGTCAACTATGTACTAGTCACACCTGTGGCTATCAACAAATTGAATTTACTTCATACTTACTTAGATTTTCGGATAGAATTGATTGCATGAAAAAATCATACAGACATTTCTTCATCCAATCACAATCGCGAAACTACTTTCTCACACGTGGGAAAAGCATTTCATCCAATCAGAAATCAGCTGTCAAAATGAGACAGTCAGTTCTCAAAGCGTTCGCGTTGCTGTTGGCGCCTCTTCAATCTTCATGCACAGAGGTTTGTAGAGTTTCCACAAGTTTACTCCAGTTTTCTCACAAATTAGCTATAAACCACAGACAGTGGTGGAAAGTTCGAACAGGTCTATCGCTCTAGATAAACGCAGTAAAAGGTATATCCAGGAATAGACAAACAAAAAGACTCAAGCACAAACCTGACGAGACGTTAAGGTTAGCTTGCTTTGCAAATTCCTCACCCAGAAGGAAGAGGCAAGAAAAGTTTTAAAGAAGGCACATATACTGTAAGCATTACCGACGAAAAAGAGTTTTACCAAGCATAGAAATGTCTGGAAGCAGGGCAAGGGAAACAAATCAAACATGGCTGAAGCGTTGACTTGCATGACAAGGTGAACATTCTGTATGAAAAATATTTACACTAGACGGTTTTTGAAGAAGCAAAAAAGTGCTTGCCCTCAGACGTTCTGCCAAATGAAGGGTGAAAATCTGGTTGAGGGTGAAAATCTCAGTAAGTATAAAATAAACAAATTACAACATGGAAAGTGCTTTGTATGGTATTTACACACAAGTTTTCTGATACAAAAACAAGTGCGTAAATACTGTACGCGCGCACTTTCCATAAAGTGATCTATATATACAAGAATCATAGCATTTTAATTGGAAATTTAATAACACGCTACTAAAAGACAATGAGTATATTAACTTAATTAAAAGTAACTATCCCTCCCTTCAAGAAAAATACCGAAACGTTGCGAACCGTCAGTTATACTGAGAACTACTGAAAATGGAAATAAGAAGTACGACAATTGCCTATTCCAGAAAGAAAAAGCTCAATTTGAGAAACCACGAAATTATCATTCAATGCAAATTAGGAGAGCTAGATAAAGAAATTTGTAATAATGAAAATTCAGATGACGATATTCTAATGGAGTTCAAAAACCTTAAAAAAAGAACTAACTGAAATCTATTCTGTAAAGGGAAAAGAGGCAATGTTCAGATCAAAAACCAGGTGGATTGAGAATGGCGAGAAACCAACAAAATACTTCTTCAATTTGGAAAAACAGAATCATGAGAAAAAGATTATAACCCAGCTTAAAACAACAGATGGTGAAACTATCTCTGATATGACTAAGATAAACAAGGAAATAGAAAATTATGACAAGAATTTCCTGACCTCTAGAATCTCGCAAAAAAAAAACGACTATGAGGATCACTTTGCTTCATTCACCTCGAACCTACAAAATCCAAAATTATGCCAAGACGAAGTAAGTGAACTTGAACATGACCTGACGAAAGACGAATTGTTAAATGCCTTAAAAGGCTTCCAACCCAGCAAAACTCCAGGTGATAACGGTTTTACAAATGAATTTTATGAAACTTACTTCAAACTTTTATGGAGAAATCTCATCGACTCTTTTAATGAAGGCTTTCAAACAGGCAAGCTATCTATATCTCAGAGGCGAGGAATTATATCGCTTATACCAAAGGACGAAAATAATCTTATGGTTTTAAGTGACTGGCAGCCAATAACATTGCTTAATGTCAACTACAAAATACTTGCTAGAGCCATTGCAAAAAGAATAGAACCGAAACTGCCAAAATTGGTTCACTCAGATCAAACGGGCTTTGTAAAAGCACGATATATCGGCCAAAACATGAGCCTTTTAAATGACCTAATGGAATTCACTGAATCAAGTCAATTTCCTGGTATATTGCTGTTCATAGACTTTGAAAAAGCCTTTGATACGTTGGAATGGTCTTTTATCCAACACGCGCTAAAATTTTTCAATTTTGGCCCAAACATTCGGAAATGGATCACGATACTTTATAGTGATGTTGAGAGCGGGGTTACTAATGGAGGATACATGACTAACTATTTCCGGGTGTCAAGAGGCGCAAGGCAAGGATGCCCTCTGAGTCCGTTATTATTCATTCTAAGCGTAGAAATTCTGGCACAAAAAATACGTCAAAATCCTAAAATTACGGGTATTGAACTACCTTATTCCTGTGAAGTTAAACTAAGTCAATTTGCTGATAACACTACATTAATATGCAAGGACACCTCATCCTTGCATGAAAGTATGTCGGTATTGAGGAAGTTTGGCGATATATCAGGTTTAAAGCCAAACAGCAAAAAGACAGAGGCTCTGTGGATAGGCTCATTGAAAAACAGTAAAACTAAACCCCTTGAAATAAATGTCTGCGTTGATCCAATTAAAATCCTAGGAACATACATTTCACATGACAGCGATAAAAACGATAACCTGAATTTCTTTCTAAAACTCCAAAAGATGGAAACCAAATTAAACTACTCACTAAAACGTTAGGAATCTCAAAATTGGTATATAAGGCCTTGATTTTAACTGTTCCACAAGAAGTTCTTAAAGGAGACCAAACAAAACTTTTTAATTTTTTATGGAAAAACAAAAAAGATAAAATTAAAAGAGAAGTTCCTTTTCAAGAAACGAGAAAAGGTGGTCTTAATTTTCCAAATTTTGCTGTAACAGTTAAAGCGCTCCGTTTAAGCTAGATCGGAAGACTGTTAGAAAAAAACCCTTCTACTGATGCTTGGAAAGCTATTCCAAATGCTTTTTTCGATAAGTATAGAGGTCTCAACTTCTTACTCAAGTGCAATTACAATACAAAGAAGTTAGACAAAAGTGTATCGTTATTCTACTTAGAAATGCTAGATTACTTGAAGGAATTACGCCAGGTCAACCAAGATAGCTACCAAAGTGACCTTATTCTTTGGAATAACCAAGACATAACCATTGAAGGCAAATTGCTTTTTTGGAAGAGGTGGACCGAAAATGGAATTTATTACATTTATGATATTTTTAATGAAAATGGTAATTTTCTTACTTTTGAAGAATTCAATTGAAGGTACAATATGTCAACAAATTTTTTCAACTTTTTTCAAATCCTTGCATCTATTCCACCAAACCTCAAATCCAAGGCTTCTTCTACGCTAAGACCTAAGAATTCTGTTGTCGATAATTCTGACTTTTTTGACTTTTCCACTGAAAAATCGGTTTTTCTCTCTAAAATGAAATGCAAAGACTACTACCTTCTGTTCCAAGAAAAATCAGAGGTTACACCTACAGCTGTCAAGTCTTGGGCCCAACATTACTCTGGCATAGAAGATAAATGGGAAAGGTTATTCAAAAATATACCTCACCTCTTGGCCGACAACAAATTGAGACAATTCTTCTTTAAACTATTACACCGTATTTTAGTGACCAAAAAGGAGCTTAAGAGGTTCAAAATATCCGAAGGTGAAGATTGCTTTTTCTGTAACAACGCTGATTGCTTGGAACATGCATTTCTGGAGTGTCCTGCTGGCCTAAACTCCTTTCAAAAAGTCCTTAAATGGTTCAATAATGAACACAGAGTTAACTTTACACCATCTAAAATACAGCTACTATTTAAGGACTATGATCTTCCCCCAAATACAAGCCCAAACCTCACCCGGAAGTTTGGGATTTTAGTAGTGCAAACTCAAAAATATTATTATTATTGCAAAATGTTGGAAAAAACTTCAATTTTCTCGAATTGAAGTCAGCACTATCTTTGCAATGGAAAGCTGAAAAATGCGAAATTTAAACTAATTAATTCAATCTACATTATATAGTCAGTCTCAGTGGCAAAATCAGTACTATTGTTATAATACTATTATACTACTATTGTTATAATATGAATGTAAGAAGCATCAGTAATGGTATTAGTATCGTAACTTAAAAAGGTTAAATGTATTGTTTTGTAGAGTAAATTATGCAACTTTTAGTATTGTGAGTAGCATGTGTAATTGCATCGTATTGTTAATTAGAGTAAGTAGTGTTAGTAGTTGTATTACTGCTGTAAATAGTTATCACTTCTGTAATTAGTAGTTGTAGTACTGTTGTACAAAATAATAATATTAACAATATAAAAAAATTAGTGTTATAATCAGTGTTTCCGCCAGAGCGTGCTATTGCAGGAATCCCACGCTGCAATCAGAGATGGCCCCCAGAAAAAACGAGAAAAGGAAAACGAGAGAAGTCTTTTACAAGACTTCGGGTTTAACACAGGCATAGTGTTTTAAAAGCCATCCCAGGGCTCAAAGTTGCGACTGATACGGTTGCCGATGCAACTAACATTTCATTCTTGGCAACCAAAATTTCTGGTTTAGTCGCCATAATGGCGAACTACATTTCTCTGTGTTGACAATCAATAATGGCTATTTTGTCACACATTATGTCTTTCTAGAAAATCATATTGAAAGATCTTTGCTTCTAAAACATTCAACATAACAATAGAAGTCAATCTGTCGTTTTGCTTTGCTGCAGTATTAATCCTCATCACCCTACAATGCATTGCAAACCCTTGATCATTGACTACTTTATGTATGCCTAAGGATTGCTCTCTTGTAATGCATGGATCCTTCATACTAGTATCTAATTCAAAAGAAACTTTATTGAGTAGAAACACTTCAAAAAGCACTTATTAAATTTTATCATAGATCCTTATAAACTACTTTATTTTCCTTGGTACCCTGATGCATTTTTTCCTTTTGTAGTTTTCAATTTATTGGTCCCTTTCCTAAAAAATTGGCCCCTAAAAAAGGTCTTCAGGGACCACTTTGGCACTCAAGTAAAATTTTCTGGCTGAAATACTGTATAATCATTATAGAGATGTCACATTTTTAAATCAAAATCAAAAAAATGACGGACTGTTTTTGCTAATGTTCACAGTGAATAGAAAAGAGGCCGGTTCACAACACATGTACATGCACGTTAAAGAAGCATGCAAGCCTTAAATTAATGCCGACCTTGATATTAATTGATACACAGGAAGGTATCGAATGAGACAAAATGCACTTGCTGGACGTTATGCAAGAAAGTTTGGTAACATGGAAAACCTCCTTCGGAAAGCTGATAACTTAGCTTACTTTACTTGTGTACAGTATTTATTTAATTGCATGCATGCACAGTGCATTTACCTGTGGCTGATGGTTTCCGTGAAAATCGCAGCATTCGATCAAACAAATCTCTTCAATATTCTTGGCAAATAATGCTCAGTCTTTAAAGCAGAGGATAAAGTTGTCTTCATCGAAGAAAACG